>ENA-ORXT01000815-ORXT01000815.1-marine-metagenome-genome-assembly--contig:-NODE-815-length-46075-cov-3.722401_pt1 | contig 46075 bp, 18 predicted proteins | sample MGYA00237868_ERZ511482 | MGnify/ENA metagenome assembly ERZ511482
CATTTCCTTGAGGACTGCGTTCATCTATTTGTACGTGGACAGGAGGGCCTATTTTACCTTTCTTACTGATGGCGTGGACAGTAAAAAAAACTGGATGACGAATACCCCTATTCCATGTAGGCACTTTAAAAGCAGGTGTCTCTCTTTCACCCTTGGGCAAAGTTTGCCAAGGCACCAGATCAGCTGTTTTAGGTTTAGTTCCCAAGGCATACATGAGCTCACATTTGTCTGAAAGGCCAGCCTTTTTAACTTTGGCATATACTTTATTTCCTTTCAGGAAACCTTTGATGCTTTTGATCTGGTGTTTGCAAGTACTGGTATGAATAGTAGATTTCCTCAATCTATCTCTCTCTATATCATTATCAATACTCCTATCAGCGCAGCAAGATTGAGAATTGTCCTGACCGATATGAGCAACCTTCTCAGGCTTCCAATTACCAAATAATTTAGTCAATGCTTTCATAGAAAATAATTTTAAACGTAAGATTATCAAGAGCAAGGCGACTAAAAATAAATCACGCAAACTCCAATTAGCTAAGCCTATATTTCACAGAAGTGACTTTGCTTCATTACACCCGTGAACTTTGGACAGTAACCAGAATGAAACATTTGTAATTCAGTAGACTAACTTATCGTCGTAAATATCTGAAGATTAGCTTAGGTACTTATCCCTATAAATAAGGAGATCTCAGAATCAATAATAATTAGGAAGAGGAGGAGGGCAGCTATACGGAAAGAGCAACGGCTGAAGGGATGGTGGCTGACTTTGATTAACAATCAATATAGAGCCAGGTAGTGCCTTGAGCTAATATTAAAAATGAAAATTGAAATTCACCTGCCCGATATTCAGGAATTTAGTTTCGAACCACTTGCGATTGGAATTGGGATTGAAATCATTATCATCCATGGTCGAATATCGAAGAAAAGCCAGTGTAGGCTCTGTGGAAAGGGAAAAATAATTTCCAATATGGAAGAGAATACCTATGAAAACTTGAGCGCCATAATTTTCATTCCTACGGCCACTGCTACTGGAAATCGTAGAAAAATATTGGGCATCCACCCCATAATAATAAGCCCAGTTTTTCTTAGTGGCGAAAGTTCTATCTACTCCTAATCTAACAGCCCAGCTAGAGACCGCATCACTGGCAGTGCTCAATTCCAAGGTGGAGGCAAGTCTGATTCTATTCAGTGAATCCATACACAGGCGATATCCCAAGTCCAAATTATTACTTTGTTCATCAAAGAATAAAATGAATCTTGAAGCATTTAATCCCAACTGGTGTCGCGTTTGCTCTTTTCCTGGTTCTCTTATCAGAGGGTCCGCCATCTGAGCATTGGCCTGATGCGATAACAGTAATATCAGAAAGCAAAAAATGGATTGAACCAAAATCTGGTTCAATCCAATGTTAATATATCTCTTACAAAGGCTTACCACCCTCCAGTGAATTCTTCTAACAATAATTCTAAATCATCCAAGAACTGATCAATGTAGTTATTACCATCCTCTGATGTGGAATCCTTATAGAATATATTGATGGTGTTTGCCTCTTCATCATATTCCAAGTCTGCGATCTTTACACCATTAAATAGCACATCCAGGTCCAACAAGGAATTAATTTGTGTCTGGGTAGGATCATCGAGTGCAATTAATTCTGCCAAGCCCGCTAACGACTGAATACTCAAAGCACCAATTGAAACTTTGGCCTCAATTTTCTTGAATGACCCCTCACTGATATTCTCAAAGTCATCATCTCTTAATTCAGCATCCAATTCTACTCTATAATTGCACAGCTGGGCATCCGTCATTGACATTACTGCAGAAAATTCTGTATTTGTTTTTCTATCGACATCCATGGTTATGGTTATTGGATCAAAAAACAATCTCAAATCCAATTCTACTGGAATCTCAAAATCTGCATTATCCGCATAAGTAACATCTTTAAGCTCCACCTCCATAATATTGTTGCCATCCACAACCAGCCCCACATTGATATCAGTTGGTAAGAACATCGTCTCACCTTGTATAGTGACTTCCTCATCTGCATAACGATCCATCGTCAGAACTGCATTATTGGTACTGTTACTTTCCTGAGTCGGAAACTCGAAAATGATCTTATCTGACGGACTAGCCAGTTTCTCCCAAGTTTTAGTAGCATGAACATACCTATGTGTACCTGCATGATAAGCCAGATCTAATCTATTATTATCTTCTATTACATCCGTATCCAAGACCTCCGCCAAGTCATTAGTCATATCTTCCAGCCAATCCTCATTGACCACCTCTCCATCAGACATGCCCAGAAAATCTCTCAATAAGACTTGGGTAGACCTAGCTTCTTTGAGGTCAGTGACACATTGCAGCACATCATCCAAGGTCTTCTGAATATTGGCCTTATCCTCTGCGACAGTAGTGGTTACTGCGCAAGGTGGACAACTGCCTCCACAATCCACACCTACCTCATCCCCATTGAGAAGACCATCAGAACAAGTAATTGGTGCATCAGAATCACCATTACAAGCAACAACTAAAAAGATAGCCATCACTCCCAAGAGCATTGAAATTCTAGACAAAACATTTTTCATATTCAATTAGTATTTTAAATGTTAGGAATTGATTTTTTATAAATAAAACTCAGATTAACAGAAATTACGGGCACCACGATGAACACCTGGATTGTTTAGGGAATCTGGCCTTCTGATCATATTACTTGTGGGAAGCAAAAATACGATGCCTGAGTTCAAATGCTACCTAAGATTAAAATTAAGTGCAACAAAAATATTACTTGTATCAGTGCCGAAACTGGCAATAATTTTCTAAAAAAGCCAGCTAGAGATCTTGCAGAGACCAAATTCATATTCGCCGAAAAATGTCCGCACCACAAGCTTTCTGTAGTATGCCTGATATTGCCTTATCTGCCTCTATGAGGCCCAAGAGACAATTCCATAAAGTTTAAGTCGTCTTCATTACTGCCCACTCCCCCATAGCCCTATCATATCGATTCAGCACTTCTTCCTTGCCGAGCGCTTCCATGATCTCAAAAAGATCTGGCCCAGTCAGGCTCCCACACATCATAATACGTAGCAAGGGCAGATAGACTCCCATCTTGAGGTCATTGTCTTTCAGATAAGACTTGACACTATCTGCTGTGGTAGTGGCAGAAAGATCACCACTGGCAATCAATTCTTTGAGTGCTGTCAACTGAGGAACGATATCCTCTGAATAACGTTTCTTGACTTGCTTGGCGTCGTATTCTGTCGGCGACTTAAAGAAGTAATGCCCTTCCATAAAGAAGTCACCGTAATGGTGCACCCTTTCTTTCATCAGACCGATAACCTGTGTCAGATAACCGTCCTCTACGACGAGGCCTTCGGGCATAGCTGCTTTGACAGGCTCCAACAAATCTGCGTCACCAGTCGCCATCAGATATTGCTGATTGAACCACCTGGATTTATCCACATCAAATCGTGCCCCGCTCTTCACTATCTTGTCCAGTGAGAACAACTCTGTCATTCTTTCCAGTGTCATTATCTCTTCATCATTACCTGGGTTCCAGCCGAGCAAAACCAAGAAATTCAATAACGCTTTAGGATCAAAACCGTTCTCCTTAAAGCCTGCATAGGTCACCCCTTCCTTCTTATCATCCCACTCCATCGGGAATACGGCAAAACCAAACTTGGCACCATCCCGCTTACTCAATTTCCCTTTCCCCGTAGGTTTCAGTATCAGTGGCAAATGCGTGAAGTGTGGTGGCTCCCAACCCATGAATCTATACATGAGCACATGATGCGCCGTACTCGACAGCCACTCCTCCCCTCTTATCACATGCGTGATCTCCATGAGGTGGTCATCAACGATATTGGCCAGATGATAGGTGGGCATGCCATCTGCTTTGAGGATGACTTTATCATCGAGTTGATCCGTATTGAAAGTTACTTTTTCTCTGACGAGATCGACAAAGGACACATCCTCATCGTGCGGCATTTTGAGTCTGATGATGCCTTGGCCTGAGGCTATGAGCGCATCGGCCTTCTGCTTGGGGAGTGTGAGGCTGTTGCGCATCTGCATCCGCATACGGGCATCATACTTGGCTGAGTGATGGCCGAGTGCTTCCTGGTCTTTGCGCATCTGCGTCAGCTCATCAGGCGTATCAAAGGCATAATAAGCATTGCCATCTTCCACCATTTTCTTGGCGTATTGCGCATAGAGTTCTTTTCGCTCGCTCTGTCTGTAAGGGCCGTGCTCTCCACCATAGCCTGGCCCTTCATCGGGGGTCAAGCCTAGCCATTCGAGGGAGGCTTTGATATAATATTCAGCGCCTTTCACCAGTCTGTTCTGATCCGTATCTTCTATTCTTAGTATGAAAGTGCCTCCTTTCTGCTTGGCTAACAGGTAGTTATAGAGGGCTGTTCTCACACCACCTATATGCAGGGGGCCTGTCGGGCTGGGGGCAAATCTTACACGTACACTCATAATACTCTTATTGAATTAAGCTGCCAAGGTACGGGAGATATTGATTAATTATAGTAGCAATTTGTTAAGTAGTTGTTGAGGCATATACATATATAAATCAAAAAAAAGACACCTCGTCTTTTCTAGCCCTGAACGTAACCTAAGGCATCAAGGAAAGGCGATGAACTCATAGAATATAACGAAATCAACTGACATCCATATTTATTCTTTCAAAGAACAAAACAAGGAATAAGACTCCATACTTAATATTATCAGCCTTATAATTTGTCATTTATTCTAATAGAAAAATTAAAATTATAATATCATACCCTATATGGCCCAAGGGTATACCCTAAATCAAATCTTATGATGGTTATCGTAAGAGGTATACGGCTTTCACAGGAAGAGCAAATTAACAAGCTAGTTTATTACTACTGATATTCTACAATAGATACTTTCGGAATATGGAATCTACAGAGCGCTGATACTGGGCTCCGAATATATTAAGATGCACAAGTAAATAATAGAGTTGGAATAGATCAGCTCTTTTCTGCCATCCTTTCTCCAAAGGTAGCTTTTCCTCATATCTCAAGTACACCTCATTCCCAAAATTCCCAAAAAGCCGCATCATAGCCAAGTCCATCTCACGATGATTATAACTCACTGAGGGATCTACGAATACCGGCCCCTCTGCCCCATATATCATATTGCCATTCCATAAGTCCCCGTGTATGAGCGCTGGAGGCTCACTAGGAATTTCAGATTCAATTATCCTATGAAAATGTTTCAGGGAATAGGAAAAAATAATACTACAGGTATCCCTTGCCAGACGTACCTGGGGCTCTATCCTCGTAGACAAATAGAAATCTGCGAAGTCTTGATATTGCGTATTGGATTGCGCTAAAGTTCCTATATGATTATCATAAGGCAATCCAAAGGTGGTCTGTGTCTGCTCATGCAAATTCATCAGATCTGATGCAAACATAGCAGGGTTAGATGATCTGGGTTCTATCCACTTCATCAGGATATAAGCCCAGCTAGATGAATGTGCCTGCGCAATGACATCAGGTACTCTCACTCCGTTAGCTTTGAGCAAAGCCAAGTCTTGGCATTCACTGGATAACATAGCCTGAGCATTAGCAGTTGTATTATACTTTAGGAAAAAAGTATTGCCAGCAGTTGTTATGATTTTGACAGCTTCATTTATATCACCACCACTGACAGCAGTTGAGCTTTCGATAACAATCTGCTGATCCTTTAGATTTTGGATTATTGCTAATGGGATATTCATAAGATGAAGTGAGATGGCTAAAATAGGAATATAGCAGGAGTCTAGCAATTCAAGTGCCGTAAGTGGGACTCAACTTATTGCAATTTAGTCAAGCTCAATATAAAGTTTAGGTATAGATATACTGGAGTGTTGCTAGGTGGCGTATGTATATTAATACTACTAACAATTAGTTAAAAACTCTACTCTAGTGATGAGCAAAATAACCAAGCATTTGAAAAATAAAAAGAGCTACTCCCGCGATTATCAAGAACCAGTTGGCCGCCTTATAAAAAGTATTATAGCTATCGTGTGATTTCCATTTAGAAATAATGAAAACGATAGGAATAAGTGCAAGAACCTGCCCTAGTTCCACCCCAATATTAAAACTGACAATCTTCTCCAGAAACTGCCCTGTTCCAAGATCGAAAGATTGTAGTCGTGTAGACAAGCCGAATCCATGAATCAATCCAAAAATAAATACCATCAGTAATAGATTGGGAGATTTGAAATCAAATATTTTTTGAAAACCTCCCAAATTTTCAAACCCTTTATACAAAACACTTATAGCTATAACGGCATCTATCAAATGCTCATCAGCTTTTATCCCTAAATAAGTAGCACTTATCAAAGTAATACTGTGACCGATTGTAAAGACTGTTACAAATCGAAGTATATCCTTAAAGTTACTGAGGTAAAAAATAACCCCTACTAGAAAAAGCAGGTGATCGTAACCTGTAATCATATGCTTAGCACCGACAAGGATATATTCCAGTAATCCACCATTACTTAATATTGCTTGATCAGATTCACTAACTCCATGAGCAGCTAGTAGAAATGGATACGAAAAGAGTATAATGACAATAAAAAAATATCGTTGTGACTGACTCATAGTTATGGTTACATTAAAATATCTACATACGAATGGTATAGGAAATTCATATTAATTTGATCACAAAGGTAGAAATTGAAAAAGAATAACAAGAAATAATACTGCTTAAAAAAGTGCCCCTATTAATATAGATTTGAGTATCTGCGCATCCGATATGGATCCCCAAAACCATTTTCGGATCTTAAGCCCTACCTCGCTTCCAGCCTATGAAAGGGAATCTTACATGCGATTTGATTCAGTCGCTTCATATGGGGAGATGTCCTATATAATTCGCAAAAAGGAGGGAACAGAGCCTTCTCAATGGAATGGGCTATTAGGGTGTTATATTGAGCTTAAATTGTTAAAAACACCAAGTACAGCTGCAGCAATTAATTGTACTCAAAACAAACTACGGCATCTACCATAAGCCAAGCAATTCCTTTTTCCAACCCAACTAGAGTAGATAATAAATAGGTTCCTGAAGATTTGGGTAAAATACTCCCAAGCATTATAATGCTAAATGTATAAATAGCAGAATTAGTAGCTCCAGGATTCGTCTTTTAACAGCTCCATTTTCTATTTATCTGATAATTCGGCACAGCTCCTACTATACCTGCCTGCACACATAGAATAATTGAAATCCTTACCCAAAATCGGGATAAGAAATTTAAAGACACCCTAATCCACCATCCCTCACACAAATGCAAATACATATGCCTTTCTGAAGACACAAAATCCAATGATCTAAGCGCTCATAAGCAAGATGCTTATAAAACAAGATTAAAGGAACGGATTACTAAGACTAGAGTTAAATGTTTTGACACTAACTTATTAAAGTACCATATGACTTAACCCGCCCGCACTTTATCGTAGGAATATGAAATTTCAGATTTTTAGTCAAAAAGAACAATTATGAAACTCAACCAGACACTTGACTGCAAATATTTATGTATCTGAATGTCACTTTAAAGTTTTTTGAGATTACGACCCTCTTCAGCATAGCTTCTTACATACTTGTTTTTCTATTAGCAATGTTTGGCGGTGACGCTGCCTTTCTAATGAGATAGATTATAGTTTGTAGATATTAATAAAAAAGGGGATACACATAATATATGCATCCCCTGACAATTCAAAAAAGAATTGATCAGCAGTATTCTTGAGATCACCTCACGATGATCATTTTCTTTGAATCATTATACAGATCACTTGACAGTCTATACACTACCACATTATTATTACCTAGATCGTCCGCTGTGATTCTCATCTTATTCTGACCTGCCTCGAAGTTCCTTGATACCCCATATATTAGCTCTCCTTTAACAGTGTAGAAACTTAGATCCACTTCTTGTGATTCTGGCAAATAAAAACCTATCTCCGTCCATTCTTTGAATGGATTAGGTTCGTTCTGATACAAAGTGAATTGCCCTATTCCATCTCGATCATCTAGAGATAAACTCGGAATCTTTGTGATAAGTTTATCTGTGAGATATATCTCAGCAGCTGGCGCTTGCTTATGCAAGGATAAAGCAAAAGCATTCATATCCATATCAGTTACACTCAAGTAAAACAACGGTATGGATTTATTGGTGACTGCGCCTTCGATTGAATTCCAACTCATCGCAATAGTTCTGTCATCTTTCATATGATAATGATGAGACTCCAGATCCACACTACCTGGCAAGACATCAGTTATCTTTCCTTCACTTAGCTCTAGCGCAAACTGGAAACCTTGAATAATTCCTACATCATTAGAATAAACCGGAATCAAATGCTCATGCTCAGAACTCATCGCCTCAAGAGTATAGAATAATTGGTAATCTCTAGCTCTCGATCTATTGTTGTCATTATCAATCAAGCCCAACTCAAGAGAAACATCAACATCCCCCACCTTTACTCCTACAAAATCATTCTCCAAATTTTCTGGTTCTGATAAAGCTTGCAAAGTAATCTCTTCATCTATCGGAAAAGGTTTCAATGGATCAGCGAATCCATACGATTCATCCACAAACCTCCATGACGGACCAGAAGTGAATGAATCTATCTCACCCAATAGAAATCGTCTCAACTCAAAAAGATCTTGGCCATTGACTTTGTCATCCCAAGATACATCAGCTGCTATAACTTTATATGGACTGTCTAGATATTCCACACCTAGAATATGTCTTTGCAACACTATAATATCCACCGTGGACAAGCCTTCTAAAAAGTCACCAGATTTTTGCGGCGTTATTCTATAAGTTCTATCTTCTGGCAACTCATCAAAAACATAAATGCCTTGTTCATCGGTCATATCCATATCATCCATCTGCGCACTACCCTCTTCTATAGTTGTCATTACATTCTTAATCTCCTCACCCTCCAAAGTCTTAATCTGACCACCTATGCTAACCATCATTTGATTGCCATCTGTACAAGTGTCTGAGTTATCTTGCAAGTTAAGCTGAGTCGTACAGTTAGTTTGATTACCAGCTGCATCAGTCACATATAATGTAACGGTCACGTCTCCACTCACACCATTAGGTATGTCCTCACAATCAAACAACAAACTAGACACTAAAGAATCTGATTCAAATGATAAGATCAAATCTCCAGTCGCTGTGCAGTTATCCGTACTTCCAGCATCAATGTCTGTTACCCATACTTCTGCCTCTCCATTGCCCACCATAACTGCTGTGGCCAGACTATGACAATATGCAGTAGGATTCTTACTATCTTCTAGAGTTATGAGTTGCGTGCAAGAAGCATTATTGCCGCAACCATCAGTTACCATCCATGAAACCGACAAGCCATTTCCAGCTACGCTTTGAATATTTATAGATGGATTACTGCCTGAAGCTATGCCGTTCATGTCTGAAACGGTGTCACCATCAAAATCAATCTGATAAGACCAAGAAAGGCCTTGCCCTGAAGCACAGCTACTACCCATTGCACTATTTGTAATTACAACATCAGAAACTTCACAATCAGCAGTGTTCATTCCCAGCACTTGATCTTGACAACCTGTTATGACTGGCGGGTCAGAAGAAGTGATCTTAATCACTTGCTGTCTAGTCCAGTATCCTTGAGCTGGCGTTACTGTGTCATCATATTGACACCAGTCTATGACGGCCCAGTTATTTATGACTTTATAACAAGCCTCTTGATTAAAAAAGAAAGTATCCGACTCCACGTCTATCCCGATTTGAGAACAGGTCACATTATTCACCAGTGGTCTGTCGGCGACATTGACCATTGCACAATCACCTTCAAAATCAGCCGGCCACACGATGTCATTTTCTGAAAATGGCATCGCAGCAGCAATCTCAATTGTCTGTTTGCAATCTATGTTTTGACCAATGATGTTCCAAGTACGAACGACCCTACCCGTATTGCAACTATTCAGATCATCGATATCATCCGTATAATCTGCAGTTACAAAATTACATGCAGAACCTAAAGCCGGTTGCCCAGTAATATTAAGATTAGTGTAATCAGCATCGCAGGCAATGGTTACTCCTGGCGGACAACTGATGTTAGGAATGGTCGCACTACTCACAAAGACTCTGACCATGCATTCATTGAAGAAATCGCCCGTCGTACCGTACATGCCATTGCTATCTGCATCATCCCACACTCTCAACATAAGTAGAATAGGATCAGCGGAAATGTCCTCGCAACACAAAGTCACATAAGGACCTGGCTCCAGATCTGAGGCATTATTACAGACGTCTCGCATTCTATAAATTTCAAACTCTATAGGTGTACAATTATCGAAAGAGCCATCATCCAATACTTCAGCAGGCAACTCTGCAATTCCAGAACTATTGAGAGACACTTGCACATCTTGCTCACAAGCTACATTAGGCCCTGATTGATCTATGACATTCACATCAAAAGAACATCTGCTAACATTACTGCATTGATCCTTTACGGTAAGCTTTACCGTATGCGTACCTGGTGACATATTGGTCAGATAAAACTGCCCACTACCTGCAGGTCGCTCTATTGCAGTACCTGGTGTAACAGTGATGATCGTATCCTGAATAGATCCACATACATCTCTGAACTCAGGGAAATAATCATTCAGGTAAATTTCAGAGTTACAATTATAATCTGCAGGCGCTGAAATCACACCATCTGCACAGTCTATAATCTCTGGCGCCATGTTATCTATGACTTTGATGGACTGATAATATTCTATAGGATTAGTCCCCCAAGCTATAGGATCACACATGTCTCTTACTAACCATTTTCTCAAGATCTCATAACTGCCCTCGCAATTATAAAGTATCTGATCATCCCAGTTCCAAAAATGTGAGCACAAACCATCACCAGTTTCATGAATAGGCACCCCATCCAAATCTGGCCAGCCCGTATGATCTGGCTCTAACAATTCTGGCTGGCTCGCAACATCCACGCAATTTATATCAGCAGTTGTCACAATGGTATCTGCAGGAAAATTAACAGCATTGATGTCAAATCCAGCTATGGTTATGACCTGCACACATTCGAGCACATTATTATTAGCATCCGTGATATACCAGGTTCTTTCTATGGTTCCAGGAATCGCATCACACATCTCTCCCAACAAGAAATTATCTTCATATGAAATATAAACTTCTTGCTCACACGTCTCCAGTAACGGCTCTCCCACAACTGCAGGTTCGAAAATCTGATTACAGACAATAGTCACTTTCTCATCAGGACAAGCAACCGAAGTCACCTTCTTCTCTACGAGTATGTTACCCCAGCAACAATTACCACCGGTACAATCTGTACAAACTTTTACTGTTATCAATTGGCCTATGTGTTCTGCAGTCACTATAGCACCTGGTATTTCATCACCATAAGCATCGGTTGCAATGACACAATAATCTTCGGTACAACCCACAACTTGTCCAGGGCCTAACATCATGTCCGCTGTTATCTGTTCTTTACAATCAGGACCTAAACTCAAATTCACTTGACCCAAGCAAGACATCTGTCCGTCTGGAATCTCATAAGGAATAACTGTTATAGTAAACTGACAATCTATGGCATTCCCAGAGGCATCTATTATCCCTAAGGTCAATGGATGATCACCAGAAGGTAATCCTGCTGCAACACTAGGTGTGAAACTTAGATTACCCGTTCCGTAATTGTCCACTATAGGTGGTAAGTTAAGAGCGGTAACAGGAACAAAACACTGCCCTGCTGCCAATTGGATGGTCTGATCCTGACATAAGCTTGCATCAATAACTGGATCTTCAGTATCTTCTACTTCCACTTCGAAAACACAAATAGATTTATTTCCAGACTCATCGATGATCGTATAAATAATTCTTGTCGTACCCACCCCAAACATCTCAGTTGCAATACCACCAGGCCTTACATTTCCAGACGGTGGAAAAGAAGAAATTTCGTCACTTTCGAAGGTAATAGTCATAATAGCTTCACAACAATTCTCATCGATCTGAGGATGTTGCCAAGTGTATTCAGCACCACATTCGCCTAGATCATTTTCGAGATAGACATCTGCTTGGTCATAAGGTTGTAATTCTAATATTTCAAGACATGCGTCTTCCAATATTCCCACTTGATCACCAACATTATCAATATGCAAAATCCAAATGCCACCAGCGTTCTCATCAAAGAAATCTTTGAAACGGCCTATTGGCTCATACGTATCACCCTCACCCAGTGGCTCACAAGCTACTCCTGCAAGAGTATTCTGAGCAGTATCATCCAAGGATAAATCAATACCTGCTGTATCTCCACAAAGATTAGAGAACAAGGATATAGTCGTACCAGATGGACTAGTCAATCTAAAACTGAGATCCCCGACCTGACCATGTGTAAGCTGCAAATCCACCAGATTCACATCACCCACGATCAAGCCTGCAGGAACATTGAACTCAATTTGAGAACAAGAAGAAATGGTTAATTCCAGCCCCGTAACGCAAATCCTAGTCGTATCATACTGAGCACAATAAGCAGGCTCGGTATCTTCTACTACGACATTAAATTCACAGGTTTCAACACTTGGCACTGCTTCTTGCAAAGCGGCTACAGAACCGTTACCAGCCATTGTTGTCAGACCAGGATTGAAAGCTCCAAAAGATCCAGTGAAGCAATTATCAGCCACTGTGAAATCTGAAGAAATATCATGATCTAATATCTTATTCCTATAAATATTATCACCAAATGTGCTGCCTGCATAGCTATAAATAGCCGTTGTATGTCCATTGATGGAAACACCATCTATGATCCTATCTACAAATGAAAGATAATAACCAGCTGCAGCTGATGAAGGAATATTAGTGAACAGTTGAGTATAAATACCACCTACAGGTACTAGAGTACCGTTAGGCACATTATGACTTTCATTATCAGGACCAGTTCTGAAGATATCAAGACAACTCAAGTCAGCTATTGCGGGCCCAAAATTTGTTAATTCAATACCAGTCGTCACGCCATCCTGAATAATTTCAGTAATCAAGATAAGCGGTTGGTCACTTATGGTATAGTTTACCGTGCTTGACCCTACATCAAATTTATACCCACTGGCATCCTCAAATCCGCTGTGAACATATAAGCCATTTTCATCTGAGATCTCATAAGTGACAGATAAATTATCCATACAATTATCCTCTACATTCAATGGCGCAATATTCATGACAATTGCTCCGCACATGGAAGGATCATTCTCTACACTGATATCTATGGGACAGACTATGCTCGGAGGTGTATGGAAGTCATTGACTATGATTTTCAGCTCACAGAGACTAGTATTACCACATTCATCTTCTGCAACAAAGGTGATGAGTGTCAAGCCTACAGGGAAGAGAGAACCGGATTCGAGATCCATATTATCCACTTGCGTGACTGTAAGATCTGAACAATTATCTTCCGCAATTGGCGTAGGGTAATTAACATAAGAACTACACCAGCCCTCAGGGGCATCGACAATTACTGGAGGACGAGGACAGTTGACCCATACAGGTGGAGAGTTGTCACCTACCCCAAACCTATGGATAGTGGCAGAGCTATTCTTGCATGCATCTGTAACTGTAAAGGTCACATCAACATATCGGGTATTACCACAAGTCGTTATCCAATTATCAACATCATAATCATTACTCCAACTCATATCGCCACACAGATCTATTGCTGTTGCACCAGCATGATTATTTAACCAGCTATCAAAGGCAAGTATGTTTCCAGCAAAATCCCCATCACACTCATCCATCACCATATCTTCTCCAGCAATGAGCTCCGGCTCTGTCGTATCTTCTATAGTGAAACTTGCTTGTGCCTCGTTAGTGTTACCACAATCATCCTCTATAGTAAATCTGAAAACCTGAATGCCAGAAATCCCACAGCTATCTTCATCCATCACTAAATCCCATGACCAAGTGATAGGCTCACTACATACATCACTCGCATTACCAGCTGCATTATTATCAAGCCATGCCTGCAATTCAGCATCATTACCTGCACCATCGCATTCTACTGTAACATCCACTGGCATCTCATCGAATACAGGAGGTGTCGTATCCTCAATTATAAAGGCGCCCATACTCACTACCGAAGTATTTCCACAGGCATCCGTGTACGTAAAATCATAGACCGAAGTGGAAGTAATCCCACAATTACCTATCACACTTCTCATCCTATAAATAGGCGTCAAGGTAGAACTACAAGCATCTTCTGCCATTGCACCCGCTTGCATATCCAGCCACGCTTGCAATTGTATAAGATTTCCTGCTCCATCGCATTCGACAGTTTGATTTTGAGCTGGTAGCGTAATTACTGGAGGCACATCATCTGTTATGGACAATAGCGCAGTCGCAGTCGTAAAGTTTCCACAGGCATCTGTCACAGTGAAGGTGACAACTATACCACCTTCCATATCGCATTCTAGATCTATGGCGCTGAAGTCATTGGAATAAGCAATGGCACTACAATCATCCTCCGCCTCTGCTCCACCTGCCGTATTTAACCAAGCTTGGACTTGCCCCATCGGGTCTTCCGACCCATCACATTCTATTTCTAAATCTTGCGGTTCTAATATCCACACTGGAGCCGTTTCATCATTGATTATGAAGTTTGCTGCACTGGTACTGCTATTACCACAATCATCTGTCACAGAGAAGGTAACAGTCACACCACCTGTTGTGCCACAGTCTGCAAGGATCGTCCCATAGTCATTAGTCCAAGTCAAATCACTACACAGATCCGTCGCTTCTGCAGTACCATTATTATTCAACCAATTAAGGATATCACTACTATTACTCGAGCCATTACACTCTACTACAAAATCCGAAGCTTCCACTGTAATCAATGGCAATACTGTATCTATGATTTCAAAATCAGCCTCTGCAGTAGAGGCATTACCACAGTCATCCACAACTGTGAATCTATAAGTCCTTACATTGGTGTTACCACAATTGTCCACGATATTGACCAGGTCATATTCCCATTCAAATTCAGTAGCACATTCATCAGAAACCATGGCGCCTCCATTATTTTCCAGCCACACTTCCAAGGCCAATTCATTATCAACTGGTGAACAATTCACAGTCATGTCTTGAGGACTCGTATCAAAATTCGGATCAGTATCATCGGTGATCCGCACTTGCGCAAGGGTCGTAGAAGTATTACCACAATTATCGGTGACCGTAAATACGTAGGATGTCGTACTGAACCCGCCACAACCATCAGAGACCTCAACGATTTCACTCTCCCAAGTCAAGGGCTCATCACTACAAGAGTCTGTTGCCTCTGCTGCTCCATTATTTGCCAACCAGTCAGCAATTTCCTCTGCAATTGTTGTAGAAGCACAACTAATGAATAAGTTCTCTGCAGGCTCGACAATTTCTGGCACTGTCATATCATTAATTGTAATTGCACGCTGACAAGTTACCAGATTACCACAATCATCAGACGAAGCGAAAGTCACTGTATAGCTACCAGTGCTACCACATCCATCAGCAAAAGTATTAGGATAACTATTGACAACTTCCGTCTTACCTTGACAAGCATCTATGGCAGATCCTGTTCTCAACCAATTCCCGATGACAGCTTCATTCAATCCATCAGCACATTCCAAAGTCAAATTCTCTGGACAAGATAATTCTGGTGGAGTAGTATCTTCTATTTCATATACCGCAGCCGCTGTCGAAGTGTTACCACAATCATCTGTTGCAATAAAAGTGACCGAAATGGCACCATTACTTCCACAATCCAAAGTTAGATCAGAAGTATAATTATTAGTCCAGGCAATAGGCTCACTGCAAGCGTCTGTAGCAGTAGCTCCCCCATTATTATTCAACCAAGCTAAAAGCGCAGTCGACTGCGATCCATCTCTACACTCCAAGGTCAAATCCATCGCTTCCGTAATGACAGGCACTACCGCATCATCTGTTTCGTACCGCGCTATACAACTAGAGCTATTACCTGCCATATCTGTAACGGAGTACATATAGACTCTGTCAAAGGTGTTACCACAGCTACTGAAATCTGTCAGTAATAAGGTATCCACTTCCAATTCTGGAATAGCATCACAATTATCAGTTACTGTAGAAGCAATGCCACTGAACCAGTCATTCAAATTTTCTGACCCGCAGGCCACGTCCACTATTTCATTACAAGTTATTCCAGGATCCTCACAATCCTCTACGATCACATCAAAACTACAAGTTGCCTCATTTCCAGAAGGATCTGAAATCGTATATACAACTTTGTTTTCTCCGAGATTGAATATGATTGCATCCTGCTCTATTGTATTGACACCAGTGGCAGCACTAGTCGTCAGTGTATTTCCAGAAACCTCATAAGTCAATCTTTGACCTGGACAGTTGTCATTGTATATAGGATTAGTCTGATCTGTGGACAACCATACACAAGTTGCAATATCTGTGCAGACCACTACATCATTACTAGGACAATCAATGGATGGCAAACCAGAGTCAACGACTGTTATGTCAAAGGAACAAGTCGATGCATTACCACAAACGTCCACTGCTTCAAAAGTGATAGTTGTCGTCCCTAACGGGAAAGGCATACCCGAAGGGATCCCTTCTATAAGGGCCACCTCTACATCTTCATCGCAATCATCGAGCGCTATGGGTTGACTGTAGACAATATTGGACTCACAAAGATCAACGTCTGCATTGACTGTCATATCTATAGGGCAATTAGAAAAGTACGGAGGCTCTGAATCATCTATCGATATCAGCCCCATGCAACTCGAAGAATTCCCACATTCATCCGTCGCTGTAAAGTTGATTGTGATACCCACCCCACCATTACAATCCAGAGCTGGCAAGCTTAATGGAAAATCACTGGTTATAGTGACAGCACTGCATTCATTGGCATCAATTGCAGTGGCAGAGTTCAGCCAATTTAAAATAGACAAGTCATTGGACTCATTTCCACAAATCAACATGATCGGCGAAGGGCATGTGATGATCGGAACACTAGTGTCATCGTACTCGTAATCAGCAAAACCTTCTGTTACATTGCCACAGGCATCCATTGCTGTGAATATATAAGTCTCCCTGTAAGTTCCTCCACAATCACTGATGGTATTCCATAACTCAGACTGTATGTTGACCGTGCCACAAGCGTCAGTAGCAGTCGCTTCTGCCAACCACAGCTCCACCGACACAGCTATGTCATTACACTCTTCTACCTGATCTTCTGGTAGTGTCAATTCAGGCGCCGCCGTATCTTCAACTATGACACTAGCCTGTGTCGTCGAGGTATTACCACAATTATCCGTCACTTGGAACGTATATAACGTAGATCCTGTATCCCCGCAACCGCCAAGGGCAAATTCAAAAATAATGGACCATACCATCTCTTCATCAGAACATTCATCGACAGCCATCGCTCCTCCAAAATTCTCTTCCCAATCAACAACCAAGTCTTCCAATGCTGGTGAAGCACATTCTAATATCAAGTCTACAGGTGTCACAGCTATCACCGGTGGCGTTGTATCTTCTATCCTTATTGTTCTATCACAAGCAGTAAGATTATCACAAGCATCAGTCATAGTAAAAGTAACCTCGTGCACGCCTGTCAGTCCACAAGCTTCTTCAAATATCTCTTCGTAATTATCGACAACAGTCACCTCAGAACAATTATCAATTCCACTTGCTATAGACAACCAATTAGCGATGACAGCGTCATTGATACCAGCTCCACATTCCAGGGTGATGTTACTCGGACAATTAATTTCTGGCTCAGTCGTATCTTCTATTGTAAATCCTGCAGCCGTTGTACTCGTGTTACCACATGCATCTGTAGCAGTGAATACAACCATTGTCATTCCTGTACCACCACAGTCATCAGTCAAGTCGCCAAAATAATCATGCGACCAGTTCACATCATTGCATATATCAATTGCACTTGCACCACCATAATTGGATAACCATGCCACTAGTGCAGTACTGTTGCCGTTTGGATTGCATTCTAATGTTAACGCTTCTGCCTCGGCAGTTAGCTCTGGACTAGTAGTATCTTCTATTGTAAATTCCGTTAGACAAGATTGGCTATTGCCAAAGTCGTCCACCACAAAGAATTCGTAAATCGTTGAATTGGCATTGGCACAATTAGAAATAGTATTGAAAATTCTATTGCTGAACTCTAATACATCATCACAATTATCTGTACCCGTCACTGTCGACAACCACATTGTCAATTCCGCTTCATTTCCTGATCCATCACATTCTACAACCAGATCAGCAGGGCAAGCAATGACTGGATCCTCACAATCTTCTACCACCACATCATAACAGCAAGAAGAGAAATTTCCTGCTGCATCAGTTATGGTATAACAGACTTCACTAACCCCTAAATTGAAAATCACATTATCTTCATCCACATCATTGAGTCCTGAATTACTTGAAGTTGCTGTCGTCGTTCCTATGACCGTGTAAGTCACAGCATAGCCCTCCTCTTCACAATTCTCACCGTAGATTGCACTCGACTCATCAGTGGCCTCCCAAGTACATGCGCCATCGTCTGTACAAACCACAACTTTATTACTTGGACAAGCAATTGTAGGAATATCACTATCCACTACTGTAATGTCAAATTCGCAAGTGGAGCTGTTCCCACAAGCATCAGTTGCTGTAAATAAGATGGTTGTTGTACCTATTGGGAAAGCCGAACCTGAAGGCAACCCACTAGTCAGCACAACTGCCACATTCTCATCACAATCATCTAACGCCACTGGCGTACTATACACGACATTACTTTCACATAAATCAACATCAATATTGACAACCAAATCTTGAGGACAATTACTAAAGTATGGAGCAGTGTCATCATCCATGGTGATTGTCGCCACACAGCTATGTGTATTATCACATGCATCTTTAACCGTAAATGATACAGGAATCCCTGCACCTACAATACAATTCAAAGTTGGTAATGACCCAGGATAATCACTAGTGATTGAATAAGTACTACAATCAAAGGAATCACTGGCCATTGCCGAATTCAGCCACCTTGCTATGATCTGATCATTACTTTCTTCTCCACACATCAAGGATAAATTCCCAGGGCAGATAACTGTCGGCATACTGGTATCTACGATCGAATAATCTGCTAGTCCAGTAGTCAAATTACCACAAGCATCTGTCGCTGTAAAAAGATATGTCTCAGTATCTGTACTACCACAACCACTAATGGTATTCCATAGTTGAGTAGTAATCGTTACATCTCCGCAAGCATCACTACTACCAGCCTCAGACAACCACATTTCTACTGACACGGCTATATTTCCACATTCTTCGGTTTGATCTACTGGGACAGTAAGCTCAGGTGGTGTCTCATCTTCTATGATCACACTCGCTTGCGTTGTATTTGTATTACCACAATTATCTGTGACTTCAAAAGTATATCTAGTTGAAATCGTATTACCACAAGCACCGATTTCCACAGTCTCAATAATCGCCCAAGTCAGATCTACGATGGCACAAGCATCACTCGCCACTGCTCCACCATAATCAGCCTCCCACTCAGAAATCATTTCTTCATTAGAATCCCCAGCACATTCTAAAATTAAGTCTTGGGCAGGAGCTTCTATAGTGGGGTCTGTTGTATCTACTATAGTTATATTTCTATCGCAAGTTGTGACATTGTCACAAGCATCTGTCGCAGTGAAGGTCACCAGATGCACACCAGTCATTCCACAACTAGCTGTAAATACCGATTCGTAATTATGCGATACTTCTACCCTGGAACAATTGTCTGTACCATTCGGTGATGACAACCAATTTCTGATCACAGCTGCATTAATTTCTGCTGAACATTGTAGAGTAATATTCACTGGACATTCAAGTTGAGGATCTGTCGTATCTTGTATTGTAAAGGTAGCCGCCGTCGTACTCGTGTTACCACAAGCATCAGTCGCAGTGAATACAACTGTTGTTATCCCTGTTCCACCACAATCATCAGTCAAGTCTGCAGTGTAATCATGAGACCAGCTCACATCATTGCAAATGTCAGTTGCAGATGCACCTCCGACATTGGTTAGCCAAGCCACTAGTGCTGAGCTATTACCGTTAGGATTGCATTCAATTGTCAATGCTTCCGCCTCAGCAGTAATCTCCGGACTAGTTGTATCTTCTATGTTGAATTCCGCCAGACAAGGATGGCTGTTGCCAAAGTCATCTTCCACAACGAATTCGTAAATCGTAGAATTAGCATTAGCACAATCAGAAATCGTATTGAAAATTCTATTGTTGAAATCTAATTCATCGTCACAATTGTCCGTAGCTGTCACTGTCGCCATCCACGCCATCAATTCCGCTCCATTTCCTGCTCCATCACATTCTACAACTAGATCAGTAGGGCAAGTTATAACCGGTTCCTCACAATCTTCCACCACCACATCAAAGCAACAAGAAGAAGAATTCCCTGCGGCATCAGCTATGGTATAGCAGACCTCGCTTACCCCTAAATTGAATACTACCTCATCCTCGGATACATCATTCAACCCTGTCGTAGCTGATGTTGCTGTTGTCACTCCCGTGACCGTATAAGTCACTGTGTAACCTTCATCTTCACAATTTTCGCCGTAGATGGCACTAGACTGATCAGTGGCTCTCCAAGTGCAAGTACCTTCGTCAGCACAGAGGATCACATCATTACTCGGACATTCTATGGATGGGATATCACTATCCACAACCGTTATATCAAACTTACAAGTCGAGGTATTGCCACATGCATCAGTCGCAGTAAACAGGATTGTGGTCGTGCCTATCGGGAAAGCTGTTCCAGAGGGTATCCCTCCGCTCAATGCGACTTCCACATTCTCATCACAATCATCTAACGCAACTGGTCTACTGTACACCACATTGCTCTCACACAAATCCACATCCACGTTAACAACCAAATCCAATGGACAGTCACTGAAATATGGTGTCGTCGTATCATCCATGGTTATCGTTGCCACACAAGAATGCATATTATCACAATCATCCGTTGCAGTAAAAGTTATGGGAATTCCAGTTCCGCCATTACAATCCAAAGCAGGTAATGAACCAGGATAATCACTGGCAATTGAAATAGTAGACCCTGAACTGCTACCTGGAGCTAAACACAGATCAGTGGCAGTCGCACTATTCAACCACGACGAAATAATCTGATCATTATTTTCATCACCACAGTCCAAGGCTAAGTCATCTGGACAGAAGACAGTAGGTATACTCGTATCTTCTATTATATAATCTGAAAATCCCGTTGTCTCATTGCCACAAGCATCAGTAGCTGTGAAAATATAAGTCTCGGAATCAGTAGAACCACATCCACTGACGGTATTCCATAACTCAGAAGCAAGCGTCACCTCTCCACATTCATCATTTGCAGATACAGAAGCTAACCAATCAGCTAATGACAGAGCAATAGCTTGGCATTCTTGAGTTGTTGTCACCGGAACGGTGAGCACAGGAGCTGAATTGTCTTCTACGATTACACTAGCCTGTGTGGTCGTTGTATTGCCACAATTATCTGCCACTTCAAAAGTATAAAGTGTACTCGTTGTGTTGCCACAACCAGCAACCTCTACTTGATCGATTATAGCCCAGGAAAGTTCTTCATCAGAACAAGCATCGCTTGCAATGGCTGACCCAAAACTTGCTTCCCACATCGAAATTTCAGCAGCATTGTCAGCGGCCGAACATTCCAATAATAAATCTTGAGCCTCAACTTCCATGTTAGGTTCTACACTATCTTCAAAAGTAATCGTCCTGACACAAGATGTTTCATTGGAACAATTATCAGTAGCCCTGAAAGTTACAGTGTAGACTCCTGTCAGACCACAAGCATCCACAAAAACAGCATCATAATTATCTGCAATCGTCACCTCAGAACAAGCATCTGTAGCAGAGACACCATTCAACCAATTTTCGATGATCACATCGTTAAGTGGCACTGCGCATTCCAATGTTATATCTACAGGACAATCCAAAACTGGAGCCGCCGTATCTTCTATCATGAAAACGGCTGAAGTTGTATTGCTATTTCCACAAGCATCCGTTGCAGTGAATATCACGGTAGTACTGGAAGTGCCATCACAGATTTCGATGAGTGGTGCTGAAAGATTATGTGTCCAAGTTATATCACCACAAAGATCAGAAGCTGCTGCATCACCGTAATCATTAAGCCAGGCTGTCAAGGTAGCACTATTACCCGTACCTGAACATTGCACAGTGAGATCAACAGCATCCATTTCGATTACAGGAACTGTCGTATCCTCAATACCAAACTCTGCAAAACACATTATTGTATTTCCGAAGTCATCCTCTGCAGAAAACTGATAGACTTGAGAATCCGTATCACCACAGCCACTTATTGTATTGTAAACACGTTCACTTAACCTCAATTCTGAATCGCAATTATCAGAAGCGGTAACCGCACCTAACCAGTTCGTTAGTTCAGCTGTGTTTCCCATTCCGTCACACTCTACAATCAAGTCAGTTGGACAAGCTATCTCTGGCTGTTCACAATCCTCTACTACAACATCAAAGCAACATAAGGATGAATTCCCTGCATCATCACTTATCGTATAACAAACCCTACTACTGCCCAATTCGAATATGACATCATCTGCATCGACATCATTAATGCCAGAGCCAGGAGAAGCTGCCGTCGTGGCACCTGATACCACATAGGTGACATCATAGCCCTGGTCAGCACAATTCTCAGCAAAGACAGCACTACTCTCTTCTGTGGCTTCCCACCTGCAAGTCCCCTCATCAGTACAGACCATCACTCTATTGCTAGGGCAATCTATTTGCGGAATGTCACTGTCCACTACTGTAATATCGAATGTACAGGTGCTGGTATTATCGCATTCATCTGTAGCCGTGAAAAGAATAGTCGTCGACCCTATCGGAAATGCAGTGCCTGAAGCGATACCACTTGTCAATGCAACTGACACATCTTCATCACACTCATCCAAAGCCACTGGTTGACTATAGACAACATTACTTGAACATAAATCTGTATCCACATTAACGGTCATATCTGTAGGACAATTGACAAAGTAGGGCACTGTCGTGTCATCTCTGGTAATTATGGATTGGCAAACGCCTGTATTACCACATTCATCTGTGGCTGTAAATTGTATGATGACACCAGGGTCTCCATCACATAACAAGCCAGGTATATCTCCATTATAATTATTAGACAATTCGTAGCCACTACAATCATTTGCATCTGTAATATCGAGGCTTAGTAACCAGGCTGTTATCGCTTGATCATTTCCTGAATCTCCACATTCCAGCATCAATGATACTGGACAGACTGGCGTAGGCACAGACGTGTCTGCTATAATGAAAGAAGACAAAGCTGTACTCTGATTACCACATTCATCTGTAGCTGTGAATATGTAAACCTGTTCACTCCCACCGCCACAAGCTGAGATGGTGTTGAACAAATTAGAATTCAAATTTACTGACCCACATTCACTCTGCCCAGTTACGGAGTTTAACCAACTCAATAATTCCGTATCATTTCCACTGCCATCACATTCTACTGTCATATCCATAGGTGCAGTAAGCGAGGGAGGGGTTGTATTTTCTGTTACAACTGAAGCCAGTGCAGAAGAAGTATTACCACAGTCATCAGTTATCGTAAAGACATAAGGTGTTTCACTTGTGCTGCCACATTCCGGAATGGGTTCGCCTGCTGCATTAGTCCAGACGACTGCACTACAGACATCAGAGGCAATGCCATTTCCATTGGCCATTAACCAACTGGCTATGAATGCCGGATTATTAGCATCAGCACATTCAAGTATCAAGTCTTGCGGGTTAAGTTCGAAACCTGGTAAAGTCGAATCTTCGATTGTAACCATTGAAGAACACTCTGACTCATTATCACAGGCATCCGTTGCCTTAAAGGTGATGACATATTCACCTGTATCACCACAGTCTGTTGACAATACGTCAGGGAAAGTATGCGCTATAACAACTTCTGCACATGCATCGGTGGCAGCGGCTGAGCTTAGCCAATTTGCGATAACGGCATCATTGGCCACATCATTACATTCAAGTATGATCGGCAGTGGACAAACAATGACTGGATCTGTAACATCCCTTATTACAAAGACAGCAGAAGTCATCGTCGAATTACCACAGGCATCTCTTGCTGTAAAAGTTACTGTACGTGCACCCGTCTCTCCACATAGATCCGATAATTCCTCTGTAAAATTTGAAGACCAAATCAAATCCGAACAAAGATCAGAGGCTGTCGCTCCACCATTATCATTCAGCCAAGCTAAAAAAGCAGCTGCATTCGTAGCACCACCTTCACATTCCACAGTAAGATCTGAAGCAGAGGAATCGAGTATTGGGGCTACCCTGTCTTTCACTGTAAAGGTAGAGTGGCACACTGAAGAATTATCAGAGTTATCAGTCGCTGTGAATTCATAAGTCACAGCACTAGCTCCACCACAATCACTGATCGTATTATATACCTCAGAAGTAATTTCAGGAGCATCTTCACAATTGTCAATAGCACTCACACCACCCAACCATGTTGTCAAGTCTGAAGTGTTACCTGCACCATCACACTCAAAAGTGCCGGCGGTAGGACAAGTGATTTCTGGATCTTCACAATCCGCCACATGCATATGAAAACAACAACTCGAAGAATTGCCTGAAGCATCCGTTATGGTATAACAGGTAACTGTCATTCCAATATTGAACAGACTTCCACTGGCATCATCCACTCCACTGCCTGTAGTCGCATTGCTTAAGGTGTAAGATATCGTATAATCATCACAGTTTTCTTGCCCCAAACTAGGTGCGATATTTTCACTTGCCCACAGACAGGTACCTTCATCCACACAGACATTATTACTCCCGACTGGACATAAGATAAGCGGCACATCTGAATCCACTACTGTAAGATCAAATTGGCAAAGTGCTGTATTACCGCAATCATCTGTGGCTGTAAACTCAATACTGGTAGTCCCCACTGGAAAAGTATTTCCTGATGCGATACCTGCCGTTTGTATCACAGTTACATCACAGTTATCCAAAGCGAATGGTGTTGAAAATATAGGATTACTACCACACTCATCCACATCCACATTGACGGTCAAATCATCAGGACAATTGTCAAAATCTGGTAAGGCCGTATCGTCCATACTGATATTGGTAATACAGCTATTAGTATTACCACAGGCATCAGTTACTGTAAAAGCTACAGAAACCATTCCTCCACAATTAGCTGGGAGAACACCATTGAAATTTTCTGAAATCACAACATCACCACAAGTATCAGTACCTGTAGCTCTAGACAACCAATCTATAATTAACTGATCATTTGATTCTCCCCCGCATTCTAAAACTAACGCTGTAGGGCAGAAAATTATCGGTACTCTCGTATCCTCTATAGTATAAGAAGCCAAAGCCGTGGCCTGATTCCCACAGGCATCTGTAGCAGTGAACTGATAGACTTCCACCTCAGAATCTCCACAATCAGAAATGGAATTGAAAAGAACCGCTTCGAAGGTAAATCCATCTCCACAATCATCAGAAGCTTTAGCTCCTGCTTGCCACTCAGTCACAGAGGTCGCTACAGCACCACACTCCACAGTTATATCAGCAGGCGGATTTACCGTAGGTCTTTTAGTGTCTTCAAAAACATATAATGCAGTTGCTGAACTGAAGTTACCACAATCATCCGTGACTGTAAAAGTATACTTAATACTCTCAGAATCTCCGCAACCAGAAGTTACTTCACCTGCATTCACTTCCCAACTCAGATCGGCATCGCATCTATCTTGCGCCATGGCATTACCATTAGTTTTCAACCAAGTCGCAAGGCCAACCGCATCCTGCCCACATTCGACAACTAAATCTTGTGGCTTCATTAAAAACACAGGTGGCTCGCTATCTTCCATTATAATTACTGATGTACAAGTTGAAGTGTTATCACATCCGTCTGTGGCCATGAATTCAACACTGTAAGAACCAGTTAAACCACAAGAAGCAGTAAAAGTCTGCGGATATGAATTGGTTATCACGGGCTCTGAACAATTATCTGAAGACGTAGTCGAACCTAACCATAATTCTATGACTGCATCATTCAATACGTCACCGCATTCCAAAGTTATATCAGCAGGACAATTTATTGACGGTTCTTCGGTGTCACTGACACTAAAATTAGCTTGCGATGTTGTCGTATTTCCACATCCATCTGTTGCCGTAAAGGTCACATTAAGAGAGGAGTAGGTATTAGGATCTACTATGCCGAAATCATAACCAGCTCGCAATCCATCTATTGATGGTTCTGTACCATCTACACAATCAACTCTAGGGTAAATGAATTGCTGACGTACATCTGTATCTGTACTATAGAAAAGATAGTTTCTGTGTAAAGCTGTGGTCGTTTGTGGCAACCATTTATAATCCCATATAGTATTACCAATTCGATCATTCGCCACAGTGTATAGTCCTGAATCCGGATGATTAGTCGTACCAGTATGGTTATGCGGATAGACATGCCCGACGACAAGGACCCATTCATCTTCAGGTATCATTGTAGGTGGAGATGCCGAATACCAGAAATAAGAATTGATTATCGTGGCACTGTTTGAAACATATTTAACACCATTGGTAGATCCATATCCATATAGACCTAAATAAGCTCGTCCATTTGCACCAAGAACTTTACGATTGACCCATACAGAATATCTATATAGTTTGGTATTATCTATTGGAAAGGTTGGAGTGTTCCATCCACCATCAGCATTACTGGCTGCATCATTCCCTGCCTCCCATACGATCGCATTATTTCCAAATGGATCAACATCCATTATTCTATTATTCTCTCCTGAACTTCCGATTGCATTATATCCTGTTTCGCTGCCTGACCCAAGACTCCAATTGCTATTATCAATAAGTCCGCCAGTCTGAATACGGCTATTACTGGATGTGATACCAGAGCAACCTGTCAAAGGTCTACCATTAAAATCATGAGACCAAGTTACTTCACCACATCCATCACTCGCTTCAGCATCTCCCATACTGTTTAGCCAGTCAAGCAAGTCAGTCTCAGCATTTTCGCAATCAGATTCTCTGTCTGATGCCTCTGTAGTTATTATTGGATCTACAGTATCATTTATATTAAATGTAGCCAAACACTGCTTACTATTCCCACTTTCATCTGTTGCTGTAAACTGATAGACAGTACTATTCGCTGCTCCACAACCAGAAATTGTATTAAACGGTTGATTGCTAAAAGTAAAAGTAGAACTGCAATTATCACTGGCTGTCGCAGCACCTAACCATGTAGCTAATTCAGCAGTATTACCTGAGCCATCACAAACAACCGACAAATCGCTTGGACAATTAACTACTGGTTCTCCGCAGTCTGAAACTATGACATCAAAACAACAAGATGTTTCGTTCCCTGCATCATCCATAAGATAGTAACAGACCTCACTAGTTCCTGACTGAAAATTTATATTCGCCGCAGTGCCATTCCTTCTGGACAAGGTCGTTGCCCCTGTCACCTCAACTTGTATTGTCAGTCCTGAACAATTGTCACTGGACATAGGATTAACTGATTCATCAGAAGTCCAGTAGCACAAGCCTTCGAGCGTGCACGCCTCCACATTCGAAGGGCAATCTACGGAGGGTATATCCGAGTCAACTACAGTGATATTGAAAATACAATCTGGATCAGATCTTCTACCACAATCATCTACCGCTTCAAAAATGATTCTTGTCGTTCCTAAGGGAAAGGCCGAACCAGAGGCTGGGCCGGTGGTTTGATTGACAGTCACAACATCTGTACACTGATCGAAACCTATAGGAGTCGAGAAAATAATATTGGAAGAGCAATTATCCACATCCACATTGACTGAAAAGTCTTCGGGACAATTGACGACTATAGGGTTGATGTAATCTCTGACAGCTATGGTTCTATTCAGATCTCTGCTATTTCCACATTCATCCTCCACAGTCCATGTAATCACCGTATTCTGATTGCAATCTTCTGTCAGATCCCCTGTAAAATTATTGCTGATCATCAGTTCCCCTCCACAGGCATCAAACATCGATTCTTCCACATCTTCCATCCATTGCTTAATGATCAGTGGATTATCTTCATCACCACAATCTATCACCAAAGTACCTGGTACAGCAGCCCAGGTAGGCAGTGCCGTGTCTGTTGTCATATAGTGGAAAAGTGCCGTAGAGCTGTTACCACATTCATCTGTTGCAGTATATAAATAAGTCCGATCCATGGTTCCACCACAGCTTGAAACATCATTGAATAATACCCAATCTATTTCAAGATCAGAGTTCACACTACACCTGTCGGTGGCTCTTTTGTTTTGCTCTAAATATCTTGCAAGATTTGATTCATTACTGGCACTGCAGGCTTGTATGAGTTCTTCCCATACCAAATTTATTGTCGGTGGGGTTTCATCCACCACTGATACTGTCGCCGTTGATGTTGCAGTGTTGCCACAATCATCTGAAACTGTGAAAGTATAGGTTCTGTCATAACTGTAGCCACAGTTATCCACCTGACTGTCCAAAGTGAAACTCCATCTTAAAGTCGGATCACAATCATCCATCGCCATTCCATTTCCATTAGCTGCAGTCCATTCATTTATAGCAGCTTGAGCACCCGTGAAGCTGACACATTCAGCAATTAGATTCTGAGGTTTCATTATGAAATCTGGCGGAGTGGAATCTTCATGGGTGATTGTGGATCTGCAGGTTGCTGTATTTCCAGAATCATCTGTTGCTGTAAAAGTTACAGTGGTTACCCCTCCACATTCTTGTGCAGATAAGGTAGTAAAATTATTAGCAACTGAAATGATGCTGTCATCACAAGTATCATCAGCGGTGGCATTATCCAGCCAGTTTGTTATGATTGCATCATTATTAGGATCACCACATTCTATCGTGATATCTGTAGGACAATCTATTAAAGGATCTGTATTGTCCACTACGCTAATAGTTGCTGTACAGGTGGTAGTATTTCCACACTCATCTGTAGCTGTAAAGGTGACAGTTTGTGAACCACTGGACGGTGGTGGTGGTTGCAGCATGAAATCTATCAAGTGTTGATATGTAAATCGCGGACCGGCAGCTTGTGGAGCTAAGTTTTTCTTTGAAACAGCTTTTATATTTACGGAGTTACTGAGCACGTCAGATATTATGATGTGCTCAGAAGTCCCTGCTTGATTAGAAGAGTTAATAGGCATGTTACCATAATCATGACAAGCACTATACAAGATGGTAAAACTATTATCCTGTCCTGCTTTCAACTCGGGTACTTGCATAGACAGGCGTACAGACTCACCTACCTGCAGATCTGAGAACTCCATAGGCAGAATTCTATTTTCTGCATCCACTATAATCACATCTGAAAAATCTTCCTGCATTCCAGGCACATGTCTTAGCTTGGAGGTGATTACTTTATCGTATTGAGATTTTTTTGTGGTTTCCTTAATATAAAATTGTGTTGTCAGGCCGTAGATAGAATAAGGTTTTATCAGCGTTTGTGATAACAAAGGCAGACATATCATTCCCAAATCAAAAACAGAAGAGCCTTCCATAGTTGGGCCTATTTCCAGAAAAGAAAATCCACCCTCAGTATATGAACTGGTCACAGTGACTTCATCACAATTATCTGAAGCTGTATAGCTGTCCAGCCATGCTTCAATTATATCGCTGGCAGCTGGGTCATCACAACCTACAGTGAGATTTCTAGGACAGGTCAATTCTGGAGCTGATCGATCTGGAGCATATGAAATCAATTGCTCACAATCTGTCATTCTATCCAGATCATCTGTGAAAGTATAAGTCCTGGTGATCATCGGGCCAGAACAATTAGTGCCTGTCTGCTCTTCACTCACTGTAAGAGTAAGGTCGGCCTCATCTGTACAATCATCAGTTACCTGAACTGCAGTTATTTCTTCTGGCTCTGGCACCGGATCACCACAAGCAAGAACGATATCTGGTAATTCTTCTCCACACTCGATGTATGGAGGCAGTTCGTCTTCTATCATAAGAACAGGTGTCTCTGCCGGATAGATAGGTCCTCCTAGTCCGCCTCCACACTCCAATAACACGTAAGTCGGGTCAGTAACACTATTGACCCTGATAATCAGTGAATTATAACATTCTGGAGCTGGAAAATCAAAATAAGCCCAATCATTGTAATTATCAGAACGAACAGTGCATTCACTGAGTTGGACAGTCGGTGCACTGCAATCTGGCAGACTACCTTGAGGGGTATCGTGAACAAAACCTGATGCTGGGACATTCATGGTAGTGGCTACGCCATTAACAGTAATGGTCATATTCACCATGGATTGTGAAAAATTAGTGACATTTCCGTGCCAATGCTCAATATAGATTCTTACCATACCATTATTGGTAAAGCAATACTCTACTTGAGTACCGTGGGCTGATAGTTGGCTAGCAAATAATCCCAAAAAAATAACAGAATATAATTTGACTGATTTTGACAATTCAGTACATATACCCTTGGCACGTGACAATAACTTCATTATGATGGACTCTAGAATTTCATGATAATCTAGGCCTGTCATCATACATATTACACATTATACTAATGTGTAATAAACTACCTTTCAATCTTTTACAAAGATTGATAGTTACTTCAGGTTGGAATTGAAGTTATCGATTTAAGGGATTGATAATAAGGGATATTACATATTAAATATAAATATATGTGTAGTTGTCCTATTCTTAAGCAAGAAGTTGTAAAAATTTATTTTTGTAGGGTTCTTGTATAGTCATTTATATCTCGATTAGGATGCGAATATCCTCTTCTAATCGCTTCATGTCATCTTCTACTATACCACTGTAATAACCTCTGATTCTTCGATAAGCATCGATTAAAACAAATTTTTCATCATGAAGAAAATCATCTTCACCTTTGGCCAGTCCCATTTGACCTTCTATGAGGTAGGCAGTTCTTGCATGTCTATAAATGTCTGCTTGACTACCTGTGACCAAATGCCATTTCCCAGAAACCACTCCTTTCTCAAGAGCATAAGTTTTTAATTGTTCCACGGTGTCAATCCACGGTGTTACAGAGTGAGATAAAAACTTGACTTGAGGAGTTTTCAAAAACTTGTTTTGAAGTATTGCCATATTATCCGTCATCTTGGGACAGATACTGGGACAGGTTGTAAAGAAATAGTTAGCCACATATACCCTACTATCAAAGGTTTTATTAGTAACCATAAGTGAATCTTGATCTCTATACTCGAAATCTGAGATGGTATGAATTTTCGAATATTTTGAATCAGATTTTGAAATCCATTCTGGGGTCAATTCTGGAGTATTATAAAAAGGCAGCTTGTCTACTTCAGAGTCGACACAAGACCCAATACTGAAAACAATCCACATTCCACTAATTATTAATATACTTTTCACTTATGACGTTTATGCAATTACTGGATCCTCGAAAGCCATAAATTCTACCATCTTTTATTTTGAAATTGGCCAAAGTGTAGCCATCAATATCGAAAATCTTTTCAGCAATGACTTGGCCTTTCTCGTAGGTTTTCTCGATTTGCAAGATACCATCAGGAAAGTACTCATAATATTTCCCTTGACGATGGTTCTGTGATACATTATAGCTATATGATAACTGACCATTAAGATGGTAACCTTTTTGTGGGCCCTCTTTGCGACCTGCAACGTAATGATTTTCAGTTCTGAGTACGCCGTCTTTTGTCCATTGCAGACAGTATCCATTTAACTTCCCCTCTATGACTTGAAAGCGTTCTTTGGCAATAAGCCGTAGCTCGGAAGCAGCATTAGTGACATAGCCTGTATATAAATTTTGAGCAAGATAATAAGTACTGTCTATGACTGTAAGATCCTTTAAACTCTTTTCTGTCATGATGGTAGCTGTCTGATACTTGCAGGCTGACAATAGTGAAAGCATGAAACACAACCAATAAAACACCATCCGGTCAGACATAAACAAAAGTACAAATACATATATAAATACATATATAAACATAATAAATATAAGTGTTGTAGTTGTTGTTCTTTAATATGAGAAATATAACTATCAACCTTACTGAATGCCGTAGAATAAACAAACCATCATCAGTAATAGACGATGGAAATTGGCTAGCATTTCACTTTAGCACCATACATTGATCAGCAGTATTTTTATGATAAGTAACATACTATCGTAATTAGTATACGTGGCGTATCCCGCAGGGTATGCCATCGTCATACTTTGTTATGAGTCGTATGTTCTTTGTTCAAGACTAGTTCTTAATAAAAGAGGTAGTCCATTGTAAGTCTTGATTGCTGAATCGTATGAAGTATAACCCTTTCGTTAAATGTGCTATGTCAATCGGCCCGTTCTTTGTCAATTTATTAGACTTAACTTTATCTCCAAGAGCGGTGAATATTTGGTAATTCTCAATCCTTCTATCTGATTCCCAATTTAATTCTGTGTTAGCAGGATTAGGAAATACTATGAATTCTTTGTTCTGATTGTCATTGGTTGATGTTAATCCGCAATATTTCTTAACCTCTTCCAGTGTGCAGGCAATGCCGTTATTTTCAATTCTGACGCTGTCAGGATATAATTCTAGTGTTTTACAGAGATAATCAAGATTGCAAGAATCTAGTTTTGGATTATCTGCAATTACAATCATTTCCCTTAAATGTGCAACACTAAATTGTGGAGTATATGGAACATCATACAAAGGTGCTTCAAAGTCATTGAGAAAATTAATATTATTAAGTTCTGGATTGTTCCTTATTTCAATACTACCGTTTATTGATTTTAAATTTGGGATGAGTGCATCAATAGAGGTAAGATTTTGCATATCGACGATTCTAAATGATTCTAACTCTTCATCTTCAGACACAAATTCAGATTCGACTTGAAACAAGACCAGTTCATCGCAATTAAGAGAACTGAGCCTACTTAAATCAATCTCACTTAATCTGCCAAGCCTTAACACATTTGTATGCTTTATTTTATACAGAGTATCTATAAATAGATTAACAAGATGTAAGTTCAAAACTTCTATTGAGTCTTTTTGCTTAGGTAGTATTGTGCCCAAATTACTTTCTGTACTGTTGTTTGATATCCGTATTCTATGTAAATTTTCTTTTGCGAGTGAATTTAGATCAGAAAAGTCAGTATCGCCTGAAAACGTGATACTCTCAATGTAATTTACTTCTGAGTACATTGAAAGGGGTGCTCTGTCAGTTCTAAATTGGTGATTGAGGTTTATTATTGTGTCTAAACTTGCAGTGAGAGCTGTATAGTCAATTGTTGCCTTCAAGTCATAATCGAGATCTCTTATGTATCTAATTTTTTCTAAACCTTCAAGTGTTGCTAAGTTCACTAAAGCTGATCTAAAATTTATGTAGTTAATTCTTTCAATATTCTTAAAACCTTTTAAGTCAAATATTTGAAATCTATTTTCACAGTCTTTATCAAGATCTTGTGACCATATTCCTAGTGATACGGTATCGAGTTCAATACAATTCCAATTTTCAACATTGTCAAGCATTTGTTGCTCGCAGAATATATTAACAGTTTCTCCACATTGAGATATTGCATTATTGTACGATAGAGTTGTTATTAGACAGCAAATTATTAATATCTTCATTGTATGCGATTTAGTTAAAAGAGCGAAGTCATATACTTCGCTCTTCCCCAGTATGGTGTATAGTGAGATAGGTTACTTATGCAGTTAATTTAGATGATTTCAATTTAAAGATTTCCCAAGGAGACAAACCTCCCAGAGATGTATGAATTCTGATGGTGTTGTAAAATCCATAAATATATCTAAAGATAGTATTTTGGAGTTGGTTTTCATTCTTGAATTCACGATGATTCAAAGCTTCTGTTTTAATAGTTTTAAAAAATGATTCTGCAACTGCATTGTCCCAGCAATTACCTTTTCTCGACATGCTTTGAATACACCCATACTGACTAAGTAAATTCCTAAAACCATTACAAGCATACTGAACTCCACGATCTGAATGAACCATCAGTTTTGATTTATTACATATTTTCCTTTTTAAAACTGCATTTCTAAAAGCAGAATTTACGGTGTCTTCAGCCGTCATATTATTGCTTAACGACCAACCAACAACCATACGATCTGCAAGATCAATAAAAGTGGTTAAATACATCCAATCGGTATCAACTCTTACATAAGTGATATCGCTTACCCAGACAGTGTTGAGTTTACTGACTTCGAAATTTCTATTCAGTAAGTTCTCCGCTATTTTGTAATTGTGGTTAGAATCAGTTGTAGTGACGTATTTCCTCTTACGTCTAGCCACTATGTTGAGGTTCTGCATTCGTCTAGCTACTGTATTCTTTGAACAACTGATGCCTCTTTTTTCTAAGGCTTTTGCTATTCTAGGGCTACCATAGGTATTTAAACTTTTCTCAAATGCTGACCTAATTTCTTTATCTAAGTCGTCTTTAAGTGCTGCCTTTGAAGACTGATTTTTTAACCATTTGTAATATCCACTGTTACTCACACCTAATGTTTTGGACATCAACGCCACAGGAAATTGAATTGCATATTTTTTCATAAATGCAAATTTCTCCTGTTTGGTGATGAGATGATGCCCAAGGCTTTTTTTAATATCTCATTAGCTAACTCAGACTCTCTAAGTTGCTTACGGAGAAGCTGAGTTTCTCTTTGCTCTTCAGTTAATGTTTCATTACCCTTACCAGGGAATGCAGCCGATTTATGGGCAGTAAACTCGCTACGCCATCTTCGCAGAGTATTTGGATGGATCGAATAGCTTTTAGCTAAATCCTCTACCCGTACTCCATCCTCCATAGATTCCTTGACTATTTGTAGCTTTTCCTCTTTTGTGTAACGCATTTTAAGCTTTGACATGTTTAGTGTTTAAAGTTTAAAAATACTACATAGTTAACTTAACTCACTCTCTACTATATTGGGGAACTCCAGAGACCAGCCTCTATTTTTTTTACTATTATTCCACCTATTAATCTTGTGCTTAATTGCTCATACTCTGGGTGAAAAGTTGGATGAAATCAATGATTTTAGTGGCTGGTTATTATTTCGGCGACGATCATAGCTCGCTTCTTGGAATGGGAAGTCGATTTTGTGATCAGGGGAATTTGCTTTGTCGTCCTAGGTCTATTGTTTTTTGCTGCTAATTACTTTCTTGTGAGAAAAACTCAAACCAATGATACAAATCGATAAGAACAGCAAACTATTCTGGGCCCTTTTTACTGTTATGGTGTTAGTACAAATAGCCGTACCTGCTTATATGGCCTACTCTAGTGAGGAGACCAGGGCTGAAGGTCGTATCTATAAATTTGAACTAGGGGCAATCGATCCTTATGATCCCTTCAGAGGGAAATTCATTATCCTTAATCCAAGAGAAAATTTTCTGAGTGGTTATTATGCTTCTTGCATAGATTGTCCACTATATGCCAGCTTCACAGAAAATGAAAGAGGCTTTGCAGAACTGACTGCACTCAGTGATTACAGTCCGGCTAGTTCAGAATATATCCAAGTAACATCCCGCTCAAACAATACAATGAGAGGACAGGAGCGTGGCACTCTGATCACCTATCCTTTCAGCAAATACTTTATGAATGAACATAAAGCCAAGCCCGCTGAAGACCTCATCAGAGCTGCAAGAAGAGATACCTCCAGATCCACCTATGCAGAAGTATCTGTTCTGAATGGCAAGGCCCAGGTCCTTAATATTATGATAGACGATGACAATTTGCTAGACTTGTTGGACAAAGAAAATAAATGAAAATAGGAATAATAAGAGAAGGCAAAACACCAGCCGATAGTCGCGTACCACTTAACCCTACTCAATGCAAGCAACTCCTAGATCAAGGACTGAAACTCGAAGTACAAAGCTCTAATGTAAGATGCTATACAGATGAGGAGTACATGCAAGCGGGTCTGCCTGTGGTGGATAACATTTCTGATAATGACATTCTTCTCGGCGTCAAGGAAGTACCTATAGATCAATTGATAGCAGATAAGACCTACTTCTTCTTTTCCCATACCATCAAGAAACAAGCCTATAACCAAAGTCTGCTAAGAGCAGTGGTCGACCAGAACATCAGGCTCATTGACTATGAAGTATTGACTAATGAGAAGAACCAGCGAGTAATAGCCTTCGGTAAGTACGCAGGTATGGTGGGAGCGCATAATGCTTTGTGGACTTATGGCAAGAGAACTGGCGCCTTCAACCTGCCGCGCATGAATAGTCTCTATGATTATAAACTAGCCAAAGAACACTATGAGTCCCTAAAAATACCAGCGCTGAAAATCGTGCTGACAGGCACGGGTCGAGTCTCAGGTGGCGCCTCGCAGGTGCTGGATGAAATGGGTATCAAAAAAGTCAGCCCTTTGGAATATTTAATGCATAAAGCCGATGGCCCTGTCTATACTCAGCTCAGCAGTTACTATTATGTTAAGCGGAAAGATGATAGACCCTTTGATGACATGCAACACTTCTTTGATCACCCAGCAGACTATGAATCAGTCTTTCATCACTTTGCCTCTTGCTCAGACATCATGATCAATGGCATCTACTGGGACAACGCAGCGCCGGCCTTTTTTACCACCGAGGAAATGAAGCAACCCGATTTCAAGATCAAAGTCATCGCTGATATTACTTGTGATATTGCTCCTGTTAGTTCTATTCCATCTACCCTGAAGGCCAGTACTATTGCCGATCCAGTGTTCGGCTATGATGCTCATTCAGAAAAAGAAACTCAGGCTTATCTGGAGAAGTGCATCGATATGATGACCATAGATAATCTACCTAATGAAATGCCGCGGGATGCCTCTACGGCCTTTGGTGAAATGTTTACGGAGCACATCATACCCGAACTCATTAAAGAGCAGACTGAAAAAAGTGAGATGTTACTCAAAGCTTCGATTACCAATGGAAAGGGCGATCTAGGAGAACATTTTGAATATCTGAGGGATTATCTGGAAGGTAACTGATTGAGTATTCAGAATTTGACTCCGCTTAATACTACTTATGATTTTGACTTTTTATTCACGGTTCATAATACATCATCAGAATACAATATTCACACTCTTTGTCTTCATATAGTTGTAGACCCCTTCCTTACCCAACTCTCTTCCCAGGCCAGATTGCTTATTACCCCCTAGTGGAAGATTAGCATCCGATCTGGCGACAGAATTGACAAAGACCCAGCCCGCGTTCAGTTCATTGACACAGGTGAGGGCTTTGCTGATATCTTGAGTCCAGACCGTAGAGGACAAGCCGTAGCGACTATCATTGGCCATGCGCAATGCATCTTCCATCGTATCGAAAGGCATAGCAGCCAGCACTGGACCAAAAATCTCCTCTGAGATCAAAGTAGACTTCTGATCTGTACAACTGAATATGGTCGGCTCGAGATAATAGCCCTGACCTTCTGGACTCCCACCACCACAAACCACTTCTGCCTGCTCCGCCACACCCTTTTCAATGAAGCCCTGCACGCTAGCCAAGTGCTCCGCAGATACCAAGGGGCCCAGGTCCGCAGCTTTATCAAATCCATTGGAAATTTTCATCTTCTGCGCCTCCCCTGCGAGAGCGGCCAATAACTTGTCATAACTTTTCTTCTGCACATACAGGCGACTGCCTGCCACACAGACCTGACCGCCATTTCTGAAAATACCCATCGCAATAAACTTTGCCGCAGCTTCCATGTCAGCATCGTCAAAGACTATTGCTGGTGACTTCCCTCCCAGTTCCAATGAGACATCCTTCAGGTCATCCATAGCTGTACGGCCGATTATCTTACCTACCTGCGTAGAACCTGTAAAGGTGATCTTGTCCACTTTGGGGTGACTGGTAAGGGCAGCTCCTGCCGCTCCATCGCCAGTGATGACATTTACCACACCTGGAGGGAAACCTACCTCATCAAAAAAGTCAGCCATATATAAGGTGGACAATGGCGTTACTTCAGAAGGCTTGAGTACTGCCGTACACCCAGCTGCCAGCAAGGGTGCCAATTTCCATGCGGCTATACTGACAGGGAAATTCCAAGGGACTATCGCTGCTACGACTCCGATGGGCTCCTTTCTAGTAAAGGCAAAATTCTGCTTGCCTGCGGGCTGCCTGAGCGAGAGGTCCAGCGTCTGCCCTTCGAGCTTAGTAGCCCAGCCAGCATAATACCTGAAAGTATTGGCGGCTCCTTTTATCTCGCTTTGGGCATGGCTGTAGAGCTTGCCATTTTCCATGGTCAATATCTCAGCTAGTGTATCAACCTCTGCATCCATCTTATCAGCTAGTGCCAATAGTAACTTCTCACGCTTGATGGGAGGCAACTTATTCCAAGGACCACTAAATGCCTGTGCGGCAGCTTCCACCGCACCATTAACTTCTGCCGAGGTAGCATTGGAGACCTGTGCCATGACAGCTTCAGTGGCAGGATTGACAACCTCAATCAAGCCATTTCCTTCCGGATCTTGCCATTTTCCATTTATATATGGACCTCGATTGGTCTTGGATAAGAATTCTGCGGCATTGCTGGATAACTTGTGCTGTTGCTTCTCTATCTTCATAAGATCAAATTTACTTTTTATTAAACATTAGTCCAGCTATGAAGTTTCAGGCTATTTATATGATTTCTCATACTACACATTTATAATGGCTTATCCTCCTATATCTTCAAAAGCTAAAACTGCAGTATATTATAAGACCGAAGAGGGTTTGACTGATATGATATCAGTGGGAGGTTTTGTCCTCAAGTGGAAATTCGGTCCACCAGGCTCGCGAACTGCACAATGAGCCTATGTCACTCGAAATCCTTTTCGAATCAGAAACGCTAGTTGCCATAAACAAACCCCATGGCCTACTGGTCCATAAATCCAGGATAGCGCCGGATGCCACAGAATTCGCTTTACAATTACTCAGAGATCAGCTCGGGCAGAAAGTACACTTGGCACATAGACTGGATAGGAAGACTTCCGGGGTTTTGCTGTTCAGTAAGAATAAAGAGGTGGAACGTCAATTACATCAGTTATTCCGAGAAAGAAAAATGAAGAAGAAATATCTGGCCATAGTGAGGGGCTATACTGAGGATCACGAGCGGATCAACTATGCACTACAGCACGAAGGCAAAACAAAAGAAGCCATTACCGACTACGAAACATTAGAAAGGTTTGCGATTCCACTACCGACCACCCGCTATTCCACGTCAAGATATAGTTATATAAGACTCAAACCGGAAACTGGAAGATTTCATCAGTTGAGAAAGCATATGGCGCATATCCGCCACCCCATACTCGGAGACCGGCCGCACGGTTGCAACAAGCAGAATAAATTGTGGAAAGAACACTTCGGTCTGGATAAGATGCTGCTCCATGCTGCGGAGTTGGAGTTTGAACTCGATAAAATTCGCTATGTAATAAAGGCTCAGCCCAATGAAGTCTTTCGAGAAACATTGATTATTCTCAGATCGCAGAAATTGTAGACCGAGTACTTGTAAACTGGTGGACACATTGTGCACGCTTTCTCCTATGTGTAGTACTTCTGTAACTTAGCTGAATAAGGCTTGTAGAGGGTAGGCTTAAGAGTGAAGCTTTGATTCCCTGTCTTATAAGTACAAATGCAAACAATGAAAAACTTAATTTCAACTTTTATTTTCAGCCTTCTGGTTCTAAGTTCAGTTCTTGCAACAAGTACTCCTACTATGAACATCATCAACAACGATGAAATAACTGTAACGGAATTAGCAATTTTCAACAGTGCTTCATTTGATGCAGAAACTGAGCATTTATTATTTAATACCGCTGATGATATTTCAGTTATACAAATTTTTGACACGGAAGGCAATTTGGAATTTCAATTACCGGTAATGTCAAATCAAGTTAAGATAAACAAGAACCTTTTCGGTGAAGGCACCTTCAATCTAGGATTCTTGATCAAGGGCGATAGCCAAGTTCACTTTTCAACAGTGACAGTAAAATAGTATTTAAGGTGTAAGCTTAGTCAGCTTACTGTTATAGATAGATATTTAAGGGTAAGAGAATTAGTCACTCTCTAAGTTTTAGAATAGAATGTTTAAGGAAGGGAGATTAGTCACCTCTCGCAAAAAAAGTTAGAGTCAGATAGATTTGAGATGAAGAAAAACGGAGGTCATAATTATTAATTATGACCTCTTTTTGCATCTACTCTGGAATGAAAATATGATGCTCATTGGCATTATATTTGCAAATACTCTAACGAATACCTACCCTTCATACCTTCATTTTCTATCTGCAACCACCCTAGACCCAATAACAGATGAAAACATGGTATCCAACAGATCGCTTCTTCTTATTTTTAAATTACAGCTTTGCTTGTTACTCTCCTCGTCAGTTATAGGACAAGCTTCTATAAAGTTACATGCAGTATCAGCTGTAAATAGTCCTAGCCTTCCTACAGTGGATAAAAACTTACAGGAATATCAGATTCTTGAAGGTAATATCTTAATGGAAGAATTACAATCAGAACAAATCGAAATAAATCTGGGTACGCTGAATCTTAGTATACCTCGCATACAAAATCTCAGACTCCCTAAGGCATATGACAATGACGTATTATGTCTAAGTGGCAACCAGAATGGTATCACCTACAGCCTGACCCTGGCAGATGATTACATCTCAGGTTATATTATGAGTGAAGGTCAAAAAACATACATTGAGCCCCTTTCAAATTTTGAAAAGGACAAAACTGGCAAATACATCACGTACTCAGATTCAGAATTCAAAGCTGAATTTCACGGCCAACAATGCCAACACTCCATTGAACAAAAGTTAAAAACTGATATTACGACTAAGCAATTATCCGAGAATTGTAGTATCATAAGAATTGCTATAGCAAATGCCCATGACATGCTCACCAAGCATGGTAGTATATCTGCAGTGACAAACAATAACATTACAGTTCTCAATAATGCCCAGACCAATTATAGGTCTGAGTTTGACACTAATTTGGAATTTGAATTGGTAGCAATATATGTAGCCAAATCTCCAGCAGAAGATCCATTTGCTGATAATAAGAAAAGTATTGAAGCTTCAGTTTTATTGCCTTCATTCAGATCATGGGCCAGCACATCATTCGGCGGCAATTTACCTAGTGGAGAAGACGGTGGTTTCCAGACTGACTTTGATCTCGCCATGGTATGGACCGACAGGGATTTCATGCAGAACAATAATGATCTTATCGGGCTAGCATATAAGCCTGGTTACTATTCACTCCTGCAAAGCTACAGCCCTGTCAGCAGCAGGTTGTCGGCATTGGTCACCCATGAGATGGGACATAATTTCGGTTCTGGGCATGATGCCAGTGGTTCCAATACAATTATGAATTCCACGCTGACTGATGTAGACGTGTGGTCAGAATCATCCAAGTCATCTATAAGTTCCAGAATTTCATCGATGACATACCTGAAGGATTGTTCTACAATAGCTTCCCCGATTGCTGATTTCACATCCAGTTCCACAGCCCTATGTGTCGGAAACAGCATCACCTTTGAGGACCAATCACAATATGGTGCAACCAGGGAATGGTCATTTGGGAGTGCAAGTCCTAAGACTTCAACTGAAGCCAAACCTACTATAACCTTCAATACCGCTGGTAATAGTGAGGTGAATCTGATTAGCTACAATAGCAGTGGCTCCAGCAGTATTACTAAGCGTATACACGTCGTCGAAGAACCTGCTGTCAGTTGTATACCCTCGTCGAATTCAACATCGGGAGGCATTATAGAATTTAATATCAACTCATATAATTTTCAAACTGAGACTGCTGCCATAGCAGGAGCATACGAAAATCTTATCTGCGATAAAATCATCAATCTGGAAGCTGGAAATAGCAACCAAACTGCCGTCATAACTTTAGAAAATATAAGCTACATAAGCTTCTATCTTGATCACAATGCAGATGGAAATTTTGATAACAACAGTGAATTGCTGAATGCCTATGTTGTACCAGCAGGTGGTCGGTATCAAGTCGATCTACCGATACCGAGTAACATACATCTCAATACGCTGTTAAGAATGAGAATCGTTACCAGTAACGAACAAATTCCAAATGCATGCATATCCCCGAGTGCAGGGCAAGTAGAAGATTACGGTGTATATGTAGCTAACAATGAAATAAGTGGTTGTACTGATCCTAATGCTTCTAACTATAATCCGAATGCAACTGAGGATGACGGCTCCTGCCAGTTCTCGCTCGTCGTTGACTGGTATGAAGATGCTGATAAAGATGGGTACGGAAATTTTGCACGTGCCATGAAATCAGAAACACAACCAACTGGCTATGTCTCTAATTTTGATGATTGTGACGATACCAATTCAGAAATACATCCTGTAGCAACAGAACTCTGTGATGGAATTGATAATAATTGTAATAGATCCATCGACGAAGGAGTAACTGAAACTACTTATTATCGAGATCTGGACAAAGATGGTTTTGGGACAAATGATGATCAAGTCATAGAATGCTCACAACCGAATGGTTATGTCTCAGTAGGTGGAGATTGCGATGATTTTGACCCAACTTTTTACCCAGGAGCTCCTGAACCTTGTGATGGCTGGGACAATGATTGTAATGGTGTCATAGATGATGGTGCCACTGAACAAGCCTTTTATCCAGATAATGATAATGATGGTTATGGTTCTCCACTTAATCCTATTGCTTCGTGTGAAAGACCTCTTGGCTATGTGAATAACAATCAGGATTGCAATGATAATAATTCAGAAATCAATCCAGCTAGTTCAGAAGTATGCGATGGAGTGGATAATAACTGCGATGGCAACATAGATGAAGGTCTTACATTCATATTCTATTACCAAGATGCTGATAAAGACGGTTTTGGTCGCAAAAGCAATAGTATAAGCGCTTGTGTAGCGCCAGCTGGTTATGTTGATAATAATCTGGACTGTGACGATAATGATCCACAGATCAATCCCTCAGCTTCAGAGGTATGTGACAACGCGGATAACAATTGCAATGGCACCATAGATGAAGGTGCGCAGCCAATAACCTACTTTCGAGACCAAGACGCTGATGGATACGGCAACCAATCAATTAGTACAACCAGCTGTAATCAACCCTTTGGTTACGTAGCAAATGATCTGGATTGCAATGACAATGACCCCAACATCAATCCTGATTCTGATGAACGCTGTGACAATGTAGATAATAACTGCAATGGGATAATAGATGATGGTGTCCAGACAATAACTTATTTTGCTGACTCAGATGGAGACGGCTTTGGTGACAAAAATAATTCTGTTGCTGAATGCAGCAGACCTTCTGGCTACGTGTCCAATAATGATGACTGCAATGATAATGACCCCAATATCAATCCTGATTCTGATGAGTTATGTGATAATGTAGACAACAACTGCAACGGCAGCACCGACGAAGGCATAACACAAATTACTTTCTACAGAGACCGAGATGGTGATGGCTTCGGTGATCCGGCAGAAGCAGTGCGCGGCTGTACCCTTCTAGTTGGCTATGTGAATAATAACCTGGATTGTGATGACGAAGATGCCCATATCAATCCTGGAGCTGTAGACATCTGCGATGGATATGACAATGACTGCGACGGGGTGTTTGATGAAGATGGTAACTTCAGTACATATTACCAAGATCTCGATAAAGACGGATATGGTGACCCACTTACCTCTGTTAGCTTATGTATACCACCATCAAGCTTTGTCAGCAATGACTTAGATTGTGATGACACGGATAACACCATCTATCCCGGAGCTGAAGAACTTTGCGATGGCTTAGATAATAATTGTGATGGCAACATAGATGAGAAAGTCTGCGCCGAGTATTCTGAAAGGCTATGGGTAGACAACAATCAAAATATGATTTATGAGCCTGGTGAGCTTGGCTTATCAGATATCACCATAAAATTAAGTAAAGAAGGTCGAGCACTGGGACAATCATTCATAACGGATTCCGAAGGCGTATTCACGATCTCAGGAGTGGAGGATGGCTCTTACAAATTAGAGATAGACTTCAATAGTGTATCTGAGGCGTATTATGCACATACCAGCAATGAAGTATTAAAACTGGATCATAACTTAAAAATTGCACTTCTGGATGAGCTATTAATAGAATCAGGAATCATTGATTTCCCAGAAATTTCATTTCTCGAACATAGTGCAATACGAGGTCAGGTATATGACACAGAATTGCATTCAGTCTATGAAGATGTAAAAGTGACGTGTAACAGATTAGATTCTGAGCTTCCAAAAATATTTATAACTCAAACTAATACAGAAGGAGAATACGAATTTGTAGGACTAGAATCAGGTGACTACTATTTAGAATTTGAAATTGACTCATTTAATACTTTTATCCTGAATTATGAAGTGAACGAAGGCAGCACCATAATCGCCAGCTCAGACCTACAAAACAATGCAACAATAGGTCTATCTCGAGTTATAGCTCTACAACCAGGAGCACCTTTTGAAACAGCAAATGCAATAACCAAACTCAGATCAAACAATACACTCAGTACAGATAATCAACTTACTATTAACTCAAGAGTTTTACCTAATGACCTGATAAAATTAGAATGGAACCCACTACCTGACAATCAAGGAAAGTATGTGATACAAAGAAGCAATAATCAGAATACAAATTTCACAGATATTAGCACTTGTAACACTTGTGACGTCTATCATGACCAGCCCAATAATCCTGGACGTTACTACTACAGACTGAAATATGTAAATACAACAATTAATGCATCTGCCCTCTACTCTAATCTTGTAACTGAAATCATCGAGACAGAAGAGACAATATTCAAAGTCTACCCCAACCCAGCAAAACAATATGTCAATATCGTATCAGATGAACTTGATATTCTTGCAAGGCTATATAATACAAGAGGGCAGGAAATAGATCTGAAAGCGAATAAAAATTCAGAAAATGAAAACTATATGATTGATATATCAAACATTTCAAGTGGCATCTACTTCTTGGAAGTCATATCATTAAATAAACGTGAGATAATAAAATTAATAATCACCCAATAAAAAGCTATAACAAGAGCTAAAGTAGTATTTATCCGTATCTATTCATGTAACGAAAAAATAAAGCTAAATATAAAATACCACCACTAACCACACTACCCTCATGAGAATTTATAATTACACTAAGGTGCTCTTGGTGCTTGTCTGCTTAATGTGGACAATCATCCCAGCCGCAGGTGCAAAACCCATACCTAGACAAAGTCTAAATGATAAGATAGATAGCTTACAGAGTCAGCTATCTCTAAAACTATCATGTGCGGAACGGCTGGACATTTTGCACCAAGCATGCGATCTACTTTATAGACAAGACTTGAATTATCAGAAACTATTACTCTTTGCGGAAGAAGGCATCCAGCATGCCAAGAAATTAAAAGACGTAGAGAAAGGTTCTGATCTTGCTGTATGGATACTTAGAGCAAACATCTATCTAAGAAGCTATGACAAGAATCCAAAATACTACAGTTACCTCAAAGAGCTCTATACCAGCAACCAAATATCCAAGGATAAATACATACAACCTCTCTATTCAGAAATATACTCTTACATCGACTATGGAAAATTTAAAGAGGCTGAAAACAAGATGCAGGAATTTGAACAACTCATAGATAAAAGTGAACCCAAACAACTTCTCTATTACCTTGACATATATATAATTTTCAAAAAGAAAGCTGAAGAGTATCTGGATGCATCCGTAGCTCTGGAGAGTTTTGTGACTGAATCCAAAAAAATAGATGACCCAAGATTCGAGGTGATAGGTCTATCAAGAAATTGTGAATTCTTCATGGAAGACTCCATTAATCTTGAAAATGCCAAATTCTATGCCCAAGAGGCCTTGGGGGTTGTGAAAGCCAAGAATGTTCATCAATACAAACAACATATATTACTGCAATTATCAAAAGTATTCTACAGGAAAAATGATATTGAAAATTTCTCAAA
>ENA-ORXT01000816-ORXT01000816.1-marine-metagenome-genome-assembly--contig:-NODE-816-length-46052-cov-9.431517_pt1 | contig 46052 bp, 36 predicted proteins | sample MGYA00237868_ERZ511482 | MGnify/ENA metagenome assembly ERZ511482
TCTCTCCCATACTACTACTTAACCGGCTTAGCGAATGCCACGTCAGTCGATACTATAATTTTGTACAAAGCCGAGCTCAGTATCAGCCAAAGAGATGTGATCGATTACGTCACCTTGTCCCCTTGTCAAGATATAGGCTGTACATTTTGATAGAAAAAGTTCGATGATAGGCCGAAATAACCAGATTGATTACTTCATCTTGTCATTTTTTCATGCTTTCGCGTATTTCGTTTGCAAACGAGCGCGCTCGCAGTGCGGCATCGCCCACATGATCGGACGCATCTAGCAGCGTCGAGACTTCACTCGCCGCAACTAGCCCCGTGATGCGCGTATCCGCCTCAAGCAGACCCGCCAACGGATTCGGCATCCCCGCCTGGATTGCGCTCCATGCTGCCAAACTATGCTCACGGATTATTTCATGCAATTCTTGGCGATCCCCGCCCGCTTTGACGGCAGCCATAAGCACGCGCTCGGTTGCGGCAAAGACGCCATAGTCACGTAGGTTGCGCTCGACTGGACCAGACCAGATACGCAAACCGTTGATTAACTTTTGCGCGCGCCCCAGCACTTCATCCGTAACCAAAAAGGCCTCGGGCAGCGCAAAGCGTCGATTGGCCGAATCATCCAGCGTACGTTCGAGCAGACTGAGCGCGGCATTGTCCCACGCCACACGGGGCATGGCCGCAACCCAGCGCGTGAGCGAGTTGATATTCTCGGCGGCGATGGGGTTGCGCTTAAAGGGCATGGCACTCGAACCAACCTGCTTTTCGCCAAAAGGCTCGCTCCATTCGCCAATGGGCGGACTTTGCAACAAGCGCAGATCGAAGGCAAATTTGTGCAGACTGCCGCAGAGACCGGCCAGCGCATTGAGGATCAGCCAATCCTGCTTGCGCGGATAGGTTTGCGTGGCAACGGGGAAAGCGGTAATACCGAGCGCCTTCATGGCGTGTGCTTCCAAATCGGCGGTCGTCCAGTTGGTACCTTGCAGCAATTGATCATAGCCAGCGCTTGTGCCGACTGCGCCTTTTAGCCCCTTGCCGCGCACGTTGGCGCGCACGTGGCGCAGTTCGTGCAGATCTATGAGCAAATCTTGACCGTACTGTGCCAAACGATAGCCAATTGTGGTTGGCTCCGCGGGCTGAATGTGAGTAAATGCCATGGTTGAAGTATCGGCTTCGGCGTCGATCCGGGTTGCTAGCGCAGTGAGCGTTTCTTCCAACGCCGCAATAATCAGATCGAGCGAATTGCGCAGGCGCAGCGCGTCGACGTTGTCGAGCACATCCATTGATGTCGCGCCCAAGTGAATGATTGAGCCGCCCACAGCACATTGCTCGGCATACGTCTTGATTTCGGCCATGAGATCGTGCTTGATCTCGGCTTCAATTTCGGTGGCGCGGGCGATGTCGATATCGTCTTGATGAGCGCGCAGATCGGCGACCTGTTCGGCTGTCACCAACCCAGCACCATGTTGGGCATCGGCAAGCGCAACCCAAACGCGACGCAGCAGCCGTCTCTTCTCTGCTTCGCTCCAAATGCGGCGCATTTCGTCACTGCCATAGCGCCAAGTTACTGGGGATAGATAGGTTTCGTGGTCAAAATTTATCATTGATAATTTTTATACCAAAAACATCTGATCGCGTTCAGGACCAACTGAAACATACTGTACGGGCACTTCGGCTATTTCGCTGATGCGGTTGATGTATGCTTTTGCTGCGGCGGGCAGATCGTTCCAACTGCGGCAGGCTTCGGTCGATTGATTCCAGCCATCCCACTCTTCGTAGATTGGCGAAACGCTGTATAGCTGTGGCGTGTCGGGCAGTGAATTTTCGATGATGGTACCGTCGGTCATCAAATAGCCGGTACAGATCATAATTGTTTCGAATTGATCTAAAATGTCCAGCTTTGTCACGGCGAGGCCTGTCATACCGTTGAGCCACGCAGCCGAGTTGATTGCCACGCCGTCGAACCAACCACAGCGCCGCGGTCGACCGGTTGTCGCGCCAAATTCGCCACCAATTTGGCGCAATTTTTCGCCATCTGCATCCAGCAATTCTACCGGAAAGGGACCGTCGCCGACGCAGGTGCTGTAGGCTTTGACTACCCCAACGACCTCTTTCAGCGACTGTGGTGGAATACCCGCGCCAGATGGTGCAAAGGCCGCAGTTGGGTTGCTGCTGGTTACGTAGGGGTAGATGCCCCAGTCAAGGTCGCGCATAACGCCTAGTTGGCCTTCGAGCAGAATATCGGTGCCGTTGTCTAATGCGCTGCGCATAATGGGTATGGTGTCTACAATGTGCTTTGCTAGCTTGTCGCGGTAAGACATGCAGAGCGCGTACATTTCGTTTTCGTCAATTGTTTCGCCACCCAAAAGTGCAACTTTGCGGTTGATGGCGCTCAGGGCTTGATCCAATCTGCCTTCGAGCCAATCGGGGTCGAGCAAGTCGCCGATCCGCAAGCCAGAACGGGTGGCTTTGTCCGAATAGGCAGGCCCAACGCCGCGCTTAGTGGTGCCGATTGTGTCTGCACCGCGTGCAGCTTCTTCTAACTCGTCAATTGTGCGATGGTAGGGCATGAGCATCTGCGCCCGGTTGCTGATCCACAAATTGTCGAGGGAGACGCCACACTTGGTTAATCCGTCCATCTCGTCTAGCAATGATTGTGGGTTAACGACACAGCCAGAGCCGATAATATTCACATTTTTTGGGCTGAAGATGCCGCTAGGGATTAGGTGAAGAACATTTTTGCCATAATTATTAATTACGGTGTGCCCGGCGTTGTCGCCACCTTGAAAGCGCACAACAACACAATCGCTCTGGTGTGCAAGATAGTCGATAATCCGACCTTTTCCTTCGTCTCCCCATTGAGCACCAACTACTGCGCGTACGGTCATAATTTTCTTCCTGCCTCTTTTATAAAAGGGTAATTAGACACAAAGTCATTTAAATAAATGGAGGTCGCACCCTCAGATACAGATATTCTCTAGCACGATCGTGGATACAAGCCGCGTGCGTCGCATTGACCGAACAATCTTGGGTATTCGGCTCAATCCTTGGTCAATGCGACGCACGCGAGTCTCATCTGCGCGCACGCTAATCCCGTATATCCCGTCTGAAAGTGTGCGTCACACTAGTCACCGTGAGAGTGAGCGCTTCTGAAATTGCAAACCAGAGCGATGCACACGAGTTATACCTATGCGGCTTGTCCTAACTGCATGGACATTCCGATGCTAACCTCTCTCTCTGAACCCTTTATTTAAATGATCTTGTCATTAGACATGCAAATGCGAGGAACCGACCACTAAATACTTTTCCTACAAAATTCTTACAAAAGTATATGCAGTGCGTCCTCGCATCAATTATCAAACAACTAATTTACAAGCGTTTGATGCCAACCTCTAATTTTACTTCGCAGATTCGCCCCCGTCAATTGTTAAGACGGCTCCCGTAATAAACTGTGCATCATCCGAGCATAAAAAGGCTGCTGCGGATGCGATATCTTCTGGTAGGCCAATGGTCAGCAACGGAATGAGCTGCATCTGTGCCTCGAAAAATTCATCGGGCATGTGATCGAACGCTTCGGTGCGAATCAGCCCAGGTCGGATCACATTGGATCGAACGCTCATGGGGGCTAATTCGATCGCCAGCTTTCGGCTGAATCCTTCCAACCCAGCTTTACTGGCAGCATAGGCGGCATCATCTAACTCGCCAGCAACTGCGCTAATGCTGCTGATGTGAAGGATGGAGCCGCGCGTGTCGGCAAGGTGCGGGATGGCGTGATGCACCATCTGAAAGGCACCGCCCAAGTTGATAGTCATTACACGTCGCCATTCGGTGCCCGACATTTCGTCGATAGGCGTGCCAGCAGAGACGCCAGCGTTGTTGATCAGCACATCTAGTTGACCAAAGTGACGCACCGTTTCTTTGATAAGTTGCGCGGCGTCTACGGCGACGTCGCCAGGGATCGCTAATGCGTTGTAGCCAAGTTCGGTCCACTCTTTAACTTTCTCGTCTAGCACCGTGCTTTGGCGACCGCAAATTGCAACCGACGCACCTTCGGCAGCCATCATTTCGGCTATCGACGCGCCGATCCCGCTCCCGCCGCCGGTGACGAGTGCGACTTTACCGCTATAGCGTCCTGCTTTTGTTTCGGACAACTGTTTCCTCCAACTTCTTTGGCAAGATGACAAGGTGAAGTATTCCATCTGAATTCTTCGGCCTATCTTGACTCGATTTCCGTTATGTTGTACACCCCATATCTTGACATATCTTGAGAGGATGACAGGATGAAGTTATCAATCTAATTGCTTCTGTCTATCTCAGTTCGATTTTCATCAAACGGTACATCCTTTATCCCAACAAGATAACATTGTTAAATGCAATTATTGCGCCTAACAATATCATCTTGTCGTTTGTGTCATCTTGCCATATCTCTGGCTGTACATCAACATAACTATCCACAAACGCACCGCCGTCGTCGCACGCAACAGCGCCACATCATCTTGTCGCGCTTTATCGCGGTTTGATCTGGTAGTTCGGTGCTTCCTTGGTGATCACCACGCTGTGCGGATGGCTTTCGAGGTAGCTTGATGCGGTGATACGCACAAAACGCGCCTTGGCCCACAGTTCGGGGATGTTGGCCGCGCCGACGTAACCCATTCCGCTGCGTAGACCACCAATGAGCTGAAAGACGAACTCGCGCAAGAAGCCTTTATATGGCACTTGACCTTCGATGCCCTCGGGCACCGTTTTGCCGCCAATGTCCGGGCTTGCGGATCCATTCTCGCTACTTTGTGAAGTCTGGTAGCGGTCATTTGCGCGACCTTTCATTGCGCCCAAACTGCCCATTCCTCGATATTCCTTGAAACGTCGGCCTTCGCGCATGACCACATCGCCCGGTGACTCGTCGAGACCGGCAAAGAGGCTGCCCATCATGGTGGCCGATGCGCCCGCGGCCAATGCTTTGGTGATGTCGCCACTGTAACGGATCCCGCCATCTGCAATCACGGGAATATTTAGTTCGCGACCAGCAGCAGCGCACTCGGCAATGGCCGTAAGTTGGGGCATCCCTGCACCGCTGATAATGCGCGTGGTGCAGATCGAGCCTGCACCGACGCCAACTTTTATTGCGCTGGCACCCGCTTCGACTAGCGCACGCACACCTTCGCCAGTGACAACGTTGCCCGCCAAAATTGGCATATCGGGGAACAACTTTCGCACAGCGCGCACAGTGTCGATGACGCCGAGACTGTGTCCGTGCGCCGTGTCAATTGCCACAGCATCGACACCGGCTGCGACCAATGCTTCCGCACGGGCTAGGCCACTTTCGCCAACCCCAATTGCGGCTGCGACGAGGAGGCGTCCCTGCTCATCTTTAGCAGCAAGCGGATAATCTCGACGTTTTAGAATATCTTTGTAAGTAATTAGCCCCTTCAAAAAGCCATCATCATCAACCAGCGGCAGCTTTTCGATCCGATACTTGTGCAGCGTTGCTTTGGCTTCCTCTAGGGTGGTGCCAATCTTCGCCGTGATCAGATTATCTGTGGTCATAAATTCGGCGACGGGGCGCGAATAGTCGGTGGCAAAGCGGACGTCGCGGTTGGTCAACACGCCGATCAGTCGATTTTGATCATCTGTAATGGGTACACCGCTGATGTGATACCGACTCATGACCGCTTCGGCATCGGCCAGCGTTGCCTCGGGCGTCAGCGTAACCGGGCTAACAATCATGCCACTCTCGCTGCGCTTCACCTTATCGATCTCTTCGCACTGCGCATCAATCGAAAGGTTGCGGTGGATCACACCGAGGCCGCCCTGTCGCGCTAGTGAAATCGCTAATTCGCTCTCGGTTACCGTATCCATCGCGGCGCTAATAATCGGGATATTGAGCTGAATACGCTCATGCAAATGGACGCTCAAATTTACGTCGGCGGGGAGTACCTCGGTGTATCCCGGCGTCAACAGCACATCATCAAAAGTGAGCGCATCTTTCAGAAAGATCCCGTCAGCTACGCCACTATTTTGTGCCGCGTATCCATTCTGTGTTGATTCTTTCTGTGCTGTTCCATTCGTGCCATTTGGCACTGCGTGTGCGGAGGAAGTCATTTATAAAGCTCCTTATTTTACGCGCAAGGCTAACTCGGTCTCGACATCGACCCATTCAATATTGCGGTCTGCTAGCATAACGAGCGTATGATACAAAAAGTCTGCCAGTTCAGAGACAACCCGTTCGTCGCCTTGACCTTTAGCAGCAATAATTATTTCAACAGCTTCTTCGCCCATTTTTTTCAATATTTCATCTTCGCCAGCCTCAAAAAGTGAAGCCGTATAGGAACCGGGTGGAGGATTTTCTTTGCGGCTGTGGATGGTTGCGGCGAGGGATTGGATTATGCTACTCATTGAGGCTCTCTTTTATAGATTCAAAAAAGCAGGTCTGCGCACCTGTGTGGCACGCCGGACCTGCCGGATTTACTTTAACAAGGAGTGTATCACCGTCGCAATCGTAGAGCAAGTCAACCACTTTCTGAGTGTTGCCGCTTGTTGCGCCTTTGTGCCAAAATTCTTGGCGGCTGCGGCTCCAAAAGACGGTTTCGCCAAGATCGAGCGTGCGCTGTAGGCTTTCGGCGTTCATCCACGCCATCATCAGCACGTCGCCCGCTTGCGCGTCTTGGACAATCGTCGGGATGAGTCCCGCTTCGTTGAATTTCAATTTTTCCGTTATCAATCGCCATTGCTCCAAATCGTACGGACATGATATACAGTGCCCTTATCGAATATCTCATAAATTTGTCGTACCGAATTTATCGTCTGCCGCGCTCGTTCGTTTGCGGCTCTTCTATGGCTATATAGTTGCCATGGGACTTGCACAATATATCATGCTACTGCGAGCTTCATCTACCCTAAAATTCCTTTAGTCACGTAAATGCTCGACCGGAATTCGCACCGGAACGCCCGCCTTTTTCAGATGTTCTTTCACCTGCATTACGCTCAACTGCCGAAAGTGAAAGAGGCTTGCGGCCAGTGCGGCCGATGCGCCGCCCTCTGTCAAAGCGGCGGCAAAATCGTCGGGGCGACCTGCACCACCGCTAGCGATCACCGGGATCGAAACGGCGTCGCTGATCGCACGCGTTAAAGTAACATCGTAGCCCTCTTGCGTGCCATCGCCATCCATAGAAGTGAGAAGCAGCTCTCCGGCTCCTCGGCGTTCGGCTTCTTTGGCCCATCCGACCGCGTCTAACTCTGTATTGATGCGCCCGCCGCTGACGTATACGTCCCAGCCTTCACCACGCGCGGCCCGATCCGCGCCTTGTCGTTTGCGCGCGTCAATCGCCACGACGATACACTGGCTACCAAAGCGCTGCGCACCTTCTTCGATCAGTGTGGGTGTGTGGACTGCTGCGCTGTTGATGCTGACTTTGTCGGCCCCGGCCATTAACATTGCGCGCATATCGTCCACCGTGCGGATCCCGCCGCCGACGGTAAAGGGAATGAAGACCGTATCGGCCACGCTGCGCACCATGTTGATCACGGTGTCGCGATTTTCGTGGGTCGCGGTGATGTCGAGAAAGACGAGTTCATCCGCGCCTTCACTGTCATACACTTGGGCCTGTGCCACAGGATCGCCCGCGTCGACTAGATCGACAAAGTTGACGCCTTTGACAACGCGGCCATCTTTCACATCGAGGCAGGGAATAATTCGTTTTGCGAGCATGGGTGTAACTCGATTGATTAGTGGTTGCGTAATCGGGTTGTATTATCGTAGGGATATGAGGACGGGTGGGAATAATTATGGCATAGAATCAACCATTCGCACCGCCCGTTCTCGTGTTCGCTCTACGATATCAGATTATTTATTCGTTTGTGCGGACACGAATTGGTGGAAGCGTATCAAACTACGGCCGAATGTATCGGGACCACCAACTCATGACCCTACAATTTTCGGCAGAAATTTCGCACATCCTACCCGTATGCTTGCACCATCGCGTCGCTTGTTGCGCCAACGCCATTCTCTAAAATATCGCGCAGCGCCACCAACGTGACCTGTACCTCGTCCGCCGTGATGTGACGGTTCATCGCCGCACGCAGACGCCGCCCACCAGCAGGGTTGATCAATACATCGCGCTCGGCTAGTGCGCTAGAAAGTTGTGCGGGGGAGATGTCCTCGCGGGTCAGGTCGAAGAAGACTAGATTCGTCTCAACCGCGCTTCGATCAACGGCCAAACCGTCGATCTCGTTGATGCCTTTGGCAAAGGTTTGCGCGTTGTTGTGATCATCGCTGAGGCGCTCGATCATGTCGGTGATGGCTACGATGCCCGCAGCCGCTATCATGCCTGCCTGGCGCATGGCACCGCCTGCAACTTTGCGCATACGGCGCGCTTTAGCGATGAACTCGGCGTCGCCCACCACAATGGAGCCAACGGGTGCCGAAAGGCCCTTGCTGAGACAGACGCTTGCTGTGTCCGCATTCTGCAAAAGTCGAGCCGGCGTCGTGTTGAGGGCAACCGCGGCATTCCAAATGCGTGCGCCGTCTACGTGAAGGCGCAGTCCGTGGGCGTGGGCGAGATCGCCCGCCGCATCCATATAGTCAATTGGCAAGACGCGCCCGCCGCAGAAGTTTTGCGTGTTTTCGAGGCAGACCAGTCTGGTAACGGGATAGTGCATATTGTCGCCGCGGATGCTCTCTTCGATTTCGGCTAGATCGAGCGTGCCATCATCGTGATTGCGCAGCGTGCGCGGGTGGATCCCGCCAAGGGCGGCGGAGCCACCTTGCTCGGCGATGAAGATGTGCGATTTATCGCCCAGAATCATTTCGTCGCCTCGGCCACAGTGGCTCAGCACAGAGATCAGGTTGCCCTGCGTACCGCTCGATACATAGACGGCGGCTTCTTTGCCTAATAGTTCGGCGGCCATTTCTTCCAGTCGATTCACGGTTGGATCTTCGCCGTAAACGTCGTCACCTACTTCGGCTTCGACCATTGCCTGGCGCATGGTGAGGGTGGGTGTTGTAATTGTATCGCTGCGGAGGTCGATTGGGTTTGTCATTTGAATTTCCTTTGTGGAATCAACGGAGGCGTGTTGCAGATTAGTTTACATCCGTGCAGTATAGCGAAAGTTGGTCTCGTTGCCAATTGGGATAGTGGTTTTTTATCTTTTTAGATTTAGGAATTCAATTTTCATGGCGTTTGTACCATTTTTCATGTTGACGTAGACTTTTTAAGGAATGTGAGTACAGTGTAATGCAAATAAGTTTATATTTTTAAGGAGAAACCTATGAGCGAATATGTGCCAAGTACGTGGAATTGGGTGGCAGAGCAGGTTGAGGCATACGAGGGCAGCGGCGGGACGGAGGGGTTGACGCTGCGCGACACGGGGTTGCCCTGTATTATTGTGACGAACAAAGGGCGCAAAACGGGCGCTATCCGCAAGACGCCGTTGATGACGGTGAAGGATGGGGATAATTATGTGCTGGTGGCGTCACAGGGCGGTCGGCCCACACATCCAGGCTGGTATCACAATTTGAAGGCGGATCCGAATGTGGAGGTGCGTGATGGAACGGAAGTCTACGCGATGCGGACACGCGAGGTAGAGGATCCAACTGAGCGGGCGCGGCTGTGGGATCTAGCAGTTGCGGCCTATCCGCCTTATCAAGAATATCAGGAGAAGACAGAGCGTGTGATTCCTGTTTTTGTGGCGGAGACTGTCGGGTAAAACCACTTTTGTCGAATTTGATAGGATTGGAATAAGTGGAAATCTAACGCAGAGCAACAGAAGAGGCTAACTACGCCTCTTCTGTTGCTCTGCGTTAGATTTTGCTTCTTTTCGAGGGTACCCACCAAATTCGACAGAACTAAAAAACCTACTTTTACAGACATTCTTTACCGTGTTCGTTCCCCGCAATGGCAATGATGCGCAGAGGCAGGCCTAAGACTACCACTCATCCCCCCATACCGGCATCGGTATCGTGACATCAGAGATGACTTCGCCTCTGGTACGGATATCTTGCATCAGACGATTACGGACAAGTTGCGGCGTCACGTCGACAAGATCCACCAAAGGGTTGCTGAGTAATGTACCTAAGCCTTCGGCAGGCACTACCGCCTGAACGGCTAGATAGCCACGCACATCTACAGCCTCTTCACCGGCTGGCTCGCCATTGGGGCCACTGGGGAAATTGGCTTGTTCGGCGGCATGAGCGGAGAGCGAGCGGGCGAGCAATAGCCCACCTTCTATTTCATTGGTTGCAAAGGGCGTGTCGGCTACGATGCCCACTGCACTGCTTCGGTGTACAGCCGCATTCGCTTTCTGGAGGATGGCGTTTGCTTCTTCCATGGAGAGTGGTCGGGAAAATAGAATGAGCGTATCGCTATTCGTTTCCGTTTGCGCCAGAAGCTCTGCCTGCTTTAAAGAAAATTGACGATGCGCCTCTGAAAATTGATTGGGGTTGTCTGCTGCCATTTCGGGCGAGATAGAGACCAATAGCGTCTCAGATGGCTCGAGCTTCACGGCTGTGCCGTCATCGTTTAGTTCGTTGGTTTTGATGGCTCTTGTGTCGATCTGATAGATGTACGTTTCACCTTGGAAGGTTGTTTCCTGCATGTAGGCTATTGTTCGAAAGCCAGCGAATACAATTACTATGGCAAGTGCTACCATAAATAGAGTGGATTTTAGAGAGTTGAAGATAGACATGTTTTTTCCTTCCAATTCTTGTCCCAGTTTCCCGCAAAAGCAATGCTAAATGTGGCAAGCACAAACAGTGTTCCGATGAGCATAGTTTTTGGTAAATGAAATTTTAATAGTTTGACCATGTTTTTCTTTCCTTTTAATGTGGTGGTTGATTAGCACAACGGACTAATAACTAGTACTTCATCTGGCTTCCTAGATGCTAGTTGGGAAACATAATCCACTCTATCGCGCCGGAAGTCCCTTCTTTTTCAGACGCATATTGTCGCCACCAGATCAGTCGATCATCATATGAATTGATGGAACGAATAAACTCTCCATCGCGTGGCGAAGTAGCTAAATACAGTTTCTTCGCTTGCAGATTGTACAGGTAAATTGGCCCTGTAATATTTGGTTCCCAGTAGAGCCACGAATCGTTTGCCAAACGTGGGCCATTGTAGCCAATGTTGAAAATCGACAGTAGGCCACTCTCACGATTGAGGACGCTTGAACTATCTGGTTCTTCAAATCTTCTCGAATTTTTCCAAACCAGCCAACTTTCTGATATGTCGGGAATACTGCTTGCCCCGTCATTCGTTACCTGAATTTCTGTTTGCTCTGCTAGATTAAAAAGAAAAATATCGTTTCCACCACCCTCACTGTCAGACTGTTCTCTCCCCACCGTTAGGTAGTCACCTGATAGTGCAGGGAATGACCACATAAACTTTTCTTCGGCGCAACTCCTAGAAATTTCTTGCGTGGTCATCTCTCTAACGTTGTAAAGGGTAACGACCGTTTCTATACAGTTGGGGTTCGATAATGCATCGACAAAAGATGATGAGACGATGTCGCCGCTTGCTCTCAATTGTGGGATCGATTTCCCCTCAACATTTTCAGCCAAGGTTATAATCTCGCCCGTGTCAACATGAACGCTCCGTAATCTCCACGGCGTGCCAGCACTCCAGTATTGTGAGTCTAAAAAGGTTAGCCACTGATTGTGGCGCAGCAGCCGCATAATTGTCAGATGGCCTGCTTCATAGGTGGTGGAGAGCAAAACGCTTGTTTGATTATCCACTATGGAGTGGACCAGCAGATCGCCGGACCTGTCGTTCTCCGTCCAGTAAACGTTCTCTTTATCGACAACGGCCCAACTTAGTGCTTTCGTTTCCAAAGAAAAGATCTCTTCATCTGTAAAGGTAAGTGGCTGCGCAAGATCAACAACCTCGCTTTGCCGGATTAGAGTTTGAGTTGTCTCTAGCGTGAACTGTTGAGTACTCTGGCCCGTAGATAATCTCTCTGTGATGGGTTCACTTTCTAGCGTTGCCGTGCAGCCTATAAGGGCAAATAGACTGCAAAATAAGACAGTTGTGTAATGATTAATAGTTGGCATTCTTGAAACCTCTTTGTTTAACTACAAAACGTATTGAGCTTATCTATCATGTCTAGTTTTCGGTAGTGCTGTAGACGATCAATAGACCGTTCACCATAGAGTACTGACAGTACAAACGAAGTGTAGTTCCATATTCCAAAAATACTGTATGGCTTAAAGTCCGCGAGCAATTTGTCGAGATATAATAGCTGGCAACTACCAGCGACACTGGGCATTATTAAGACTAACGTACCCCCAGAATGAAGATAATGGAGCTGCAACATGATAAGAGCCATTATATCCGGCCATACTCCCTGATGTTTCAATATAGTTTACATTTCCGTATGTCCCACTAGTTTCAACATAGACGTTTGAATAGCCATATGTGGCAACAATATGATTAATATTTTCTCCACCCCAACCTTGCATTGCTCCAGTTTTCACACCTGTGATGGTGGCGTAACCATTATCAATATTTGCAAGAATCCAGCCTGTCAATTCGGATTGGTTTGCAGCTACATCATAGACATATGGACTTCCACCTAAGCGATCATTTAAGGCTGGACACACGTTGTGCATATAAACGCCAAAATTGGGATCAATGCTCATTTCGGTGCCTAAAGTATCAATATCGGGAACCTGACTATTTGGCAGCTGTGCATCTAGAGCCACTTGGCCTGCTCCTGGTCCACAATAATTGCGATGAGCATAATCATTTGGTTCAAGCCAAGTACCAACGGATAGATAATTGCTGCCCTTATAATACGCAGCCTTAACTGTTTGCTGTAATGCTTCATCTTTTGCTTTCCGGTGGTCGAGTAACTCTTTAGATGGTTCAAAATTTGGATCAGCACCATTACGGATATAAGGGGAACTACTAGAATTTGTCACAATCGGAAGAAAAATTGGAATATTGACATTGTCTACATCCTGACCAATTTCTTGCGCAGTAACATTACCTGTCAAGAGAAATGTTATTGCAGACATAATAAAAATTAATATTGCTATGGACTTGTATATTTTCATTGTAGCTTTCTTTTCTTCTGTATTTACGGATTAGATAGATTTATATTTTGTAACAACGCCTATAGTCTATCAGCGCTAGGGCAATCGCGTAACGGTAGATCTGCCAGTATTATTTTGCGTCTTTTACCAGTATCCATACTGGCAGATCTACCAGTATGGTATAATCTTCAAGCTGAAACTTTACTCAAGTTTGCTACGTTATTGAAAGGCCGAGTTATTAAAAGATTGAATTATTGAAAGACAGAATCATTTTAACAGACACATAAATATGCTGATCATTGATTTACGCTGGCTGCTTCTGCTTTTGATCCTCCTGCCCCTGCTGGCGATTGTTGCAACGTTGGGCGTACTCCGCTGGATAGAGCAAAGAAATAAAACCGAAGAGATACTGTCGACCCTATCACCACTGCTTCATGCACCGATAGGGTTTTTGATGTTGCGCCCTGATCAGAAAGTGGCCTATGCAAACCCCCATGCACAGCGCTTCTTTAACGCTAATAAGACAAAAGTGGTATGCACGGATCTTTAACGGCTATGGTGAACCGGCGGAGCGGCGAGACAATGTTGTGCAGACGGTTCGTCGAGAAAATCCGTCAGTCCACCTGCTGGTTGGTCCTGTGCGGCCCTGGATGGATGATCAGAGCGGGTCGATTCCGTATGAAATAGATGTACCTTGGCTTTCGTATATGAATACAGTGATTGCGCGCTTGGCTAAGAGTGCAGTCGAAAAGGCAGCCGTTGGCGATGTCCGCGCGCTGCCTGACGGCTTTGCAATCGGCGCGCCGGGCCGCGTTACTGCACCTGAATTAGCCGACGCCGCGCAGGAGCCGCAGACCGATCTGACGCGACCAGAGTGGCAGGGCGCGCAGGCGGGCTTCCGGATCTATCGCGACCTTCTCGCGATTATCAATGCGTCATCGGCTATGCAGGGGCGACCCGTTTACATCAGCACAACCACTACCTACACGCCAGACAAAGGCATTTTGCCAGCACAGAATTATCCGGCTGGCTGGCTAAAGAACGCGCTTGCTGAGGTGAATACGGAGCCGCAGATCCAAACGCTCTGCTGGTTCCTGGATTTTGTGCCGGGCGACAATCAGTGGGATGCGTTCAGCCTCACGCGCAAACCAGCGGCGATGCAGGATGCCAGCGACGACTTTGAGCAGCTGCTTCAGCGGTAAGGGCAATGATACGATCCGATAAAAAGATCAAAGCTGCGCTTCTGAAATCAAAAGCGCAGCTTTGATCTTACTAAAGAGTATGTCAAACTATCCATTGATTAATATTTTTTCAATTTCAACAAGGAAACTTGGGAGATTTGATTCATCAAATGGATAAACATGCTTCCCATTGTGATAGTAAGTTAGTGTCGAGCCATCTATAGTCATCATGTGCATATCACTTTCAATCCCGTATGTTGTTCCATCGGGGTTTGCAGTTAAAAACAAGAGCTTTCTATCACCGGCTTGAACAAAATTCGGATCGCGCCACTCTGGGTTATGCGCACCTGGGACTCGGTAAAGAATGGTGTCTCCAATAGTCAAATCCAGTTTGCTTTTTAGTATATCTTGTACCCTTATCTCATAATCGATCATCGGAAGCCCAAGTTTTGGATAACCTAGTTCGTCTACATTGGCCTTATCTCTTTCGGCTAATGTATCTGCATTCTCCCCAAAATAGACAATCTCCTGATTTGCAATCTCTTCGACTTGGGCAACGACGACAATATCTGCCGAGTCTACGAGTGCTTGAATAGTATTAGGTAAGGGCGAACTTATCGACACGTCTTTCCTTGGTTCAGCAACCAAATTTACAGTATTTCTAGTATAGGTTAGCAAAGTAATGGCACTAATAATAATTGATACAATGACCACTAGCGTCAAGATTAAACGAACAGAATTGTTGGCTCGTATTTTCATTTTTATCTCCTTTAAATTATGCGGAACAAACTTTTTCTTATAGACAAGACACTTAATACTTAGACAATGGGTTCAGTCAATCACAGCGGTATATTGTTTAAGTATTAAATAATGTACCCATTAGTACCAGCTATTCATTAGACTAATATCAAATGATTGTAAAGCTGAAACTACACAGTAATCCTCATCCATTACGCTGTGGCAACTCCCAGATCCATCATGAGCCATCCCAAAAATGTGTCCAATCTCATGTCTAATAACCCAATCTCTCTGTTCAGGTGGAAACGCACCGCTCTTAATGTAAACAGTTCCGGCTGCTGCTTTTTTATCTGATGTATTGCAATTACCAGTGAGTTGGCCTGATGAATAATAGGCACAAGGGCCGTATGCAGAGTGTGCAATCGCCCGACCACCAAATGACACACCACTAACAATTACAACTTCGATATCTGCATTATCAGTATCAATGTACATTGTCATATCTGTATTATTATGATAATCATCACGTGTATTAAGTGGATACTGTACGTAGTCAGATGCATTTGACTGGATGGTTGCGTAACTTGTATACCACCTATAGCCTAAATCTGCTGCATAGGCATTTGTTACAAAATATTCACCTACCAAGATTGTACAAAAAACTACTGATATTGTTGTTATAAATAGTTTTAGCTTCATTGTGAATGCTCCTCATATGTCAATTAATAGTAAGATTGTAACAGTTCACCTTGTGTCGAGTAAGCACACCTACGCACGGCTTTCTTAGCCCAAATTACGGGAATGCAGCCGTACATGGTGGGTGTACTCATTGTATAGAGGCTCAGACAGGATGAACTGTTAAATAAGATTTTGATGTTATTTTTATGACATCTTCAGTCTATCAGCGCTAGGGCAATCGCGTAACGGTAGATCTGCCAGTATTATTTTGCGTCTTTTACCAGTATCCATACTGGCAGATCTACCAGTATGGTATAATCTTTAAGCTGAAACTTTACTCAAGTTTGCTACGTTATTGAAAGGCCGAGTTATTAAAAGACAGAATTATTGAAGGATAGAATCGTTTTAACAGACAAATAAATATGCTGATCATTGATTTACGCTGGCTGCTTCTGCTTTTGATCCTCCTGCCGCTGCTGGCGATTGTTGCAACGTTGGGCGTACTCCGCTGGATAGAGCAAAGACATAAAACCGAAGAGATACTGTCGACCCTATCACCAGTGCTTCATGCACCGATAGGGTTTTTGATGTTGCGCCCTGATCAGAACGTAGCGTATGCAAATCCCTATGCACAGCGCTTCTTTAACGCTGATGAGACAAAATTTGATTTGACCCCCGAATTTTTGACACTGGTGGAGGAACATGACGCTTTCCAAATTGCGAGCGCAGAGAGTGCTGGGCTTTATCGTTCGCTCGAAACAGATGTAACCCCATTTGCCGATGCGGCAAAGCAGCGCGTCCGCTGGTGGATAACCGACTGGGCAGATCATAGGCTCGTCTTTTTTGCAGACGCAACGTCGCAGAAGCAGACTGAGCAAAAATTTAGCTTGATGCTGGGACGCCTTGCGCACGAGTTGCGTACCCCGCTCGAAACGATCTCCGCCCATCTTGAAGTGCTGCGCCTACCGCACGTATCCGAGTCGCAAAGAGACGAATCGATTGCCTATGCTAAAGGAGAGACGCAGCGGCTGACGCAGCTATCGAATCGCGCGCTAGAACTGGTGCGGATAGAGGGCCGCACGCATATTGAAACCGAACTCTTCGACCTCGCTCTTCTGGCACAAGAGGTCGTTGCACAGCTATTGAGTAAAGCGGAAGCAAAAGAGATCTGCTTGCAGCTTGAGTCCACTTCTTCCCTACCCTCTACCTCATCCCTACCCAATGTGCTGGGCAATCGTGGAATGGTCAAGCAGGTGCTGACGAATCTAATCAGCAACAGCATTCGTTACAATCGCAGTGGCGATGTTGTGACCATTTTTCTTTCTGCCGAGGAACGTGGCGTCTTGTGCAAAGTGTGTGATACGGGGTCGGGCATTGCGCCGCAACATTTGTCGCGCCTGACTGAGCCTTTCTTTCGAGCGGCCTCTGCAAACGAGCAGAGTACCGGGCTTGGCTTAGCCATTGTTTCTGAAATATTGCGACATCACCAAAGCCAACTGATCGTGGAAAGCATCCACGAGGCGGAAGCAGCGCCAGATGAACAGAGCGGAACCACCATGCGCTTTATTTTGCCAACGCTGGCAGAGAATGATCGATGAAAAAATTAAGCTACAGGCAACTCTTTTTGATTGGCGCGCTACTCACCGCCGCTCTCTTAATCGCCCTTGTGTGGCTATTGCCGCTCTCCGGCCAAGTTGTGATTAGCCCCACCGCATCTGTTTCTACCAATCTATGGCCGCAATTCAGTGCCGAGCCAGCGCTGCCAAATGGTGGAGATGTTGTCACAGTAACGGCAACAGACACAGAGCCTTGGTCGCATGTGAGACTCGTTGTAGACGGCCAACCAGCAACGCTATCAAACTGGGCATCGCAGCCTGGCCTATCCGGCACGACGTGGGTATGGACGATTCAATTACCCCAAGAGATTCCATCCCGAATCAAAGTCGACCTGTATAGCGACTGTCATACAGGATGCCAGCTACGCGGTCGCACCCACCTTCCAACCGCGGCACCGGCCCCTTTGCAACGTAGTACATCAGACAAGCAAAAAGAGACAAAGCTCTGCGTGATCTTTCCCAATCCAGAACGAGATTGGCACGGGAATCGTGGCTGGGTTGTGGATCTTACCTACGCGCGTTGGGCAGATAGCAGTGAGGACACATATTGGACAGTGGATGAGCTAGCCGCCCGCGTTCACAATGCAACAGAAAAGGGGCTGCATGTTTTGGTACGCGTCGATTTTGACAAGGGGCAAACGCTGCCGCCGGCCAATGATCTGCTGGCGCTAGATGAATATTTAGCCTATATGCAGCGACTGGCGCGCGATGAGCGTCTTCGAGGTGTCGATGGATACATTATCGGGAGTGGCTACAATGCGCGAGAGAGCAGTGCGGCCTCGCCAAACGGACCGATAACGCCGGAGTGGTATGCACGCGTCTTCAACGGCTATGGTGAACCAGCCGGGCGGCGAGACAATGTTGTGCAGATGGTGCGTCGAGAAAATTCGTCAGTCCACCTGTTGGTTGGTCCCGTACGGCCCTGGATGGATGATCAAAGCGGGTCGATTCCGTATAAAATAGATGTGCCTTGGCTTTCATATATGAATACAGTGGTTGCGCGCTTGGCCGAGAGCGCAGCCGCCAAGGCAGCCGTTGGTGACGTCCGCGCGCTGCCTGACGGCTTTGCAATCGGTGCACCCGGTCGCGTTACCGCACCCGAACTAGCCGACGCCGCGCGGGAGCCAAATACCGATCTGACGCGACCCGAGTGGCAGGGCGCGCAGGCGGGCTTTCGGATCTATCGCGACTTTCTCGCGATTATCAATGCGTCATCGGCAATGCGGGGGCGACCCGTTTACATCAGCACAACCAATACCTACACGCCAGACGAGGGCATTTTACCAGCACAGAATTATCCGGCTGGCTGGCTAAAAAACGCGCTTGCTGAGGTGAATACGGAGCCGCAGATCCAAACGCTCTGCTGGTTCCTAGATTTTGTGCCGGGCGACAATCAGTGGGATGCGTTCAGCCTGACGCGTAAACCTGCGGCGATGCAAGATGCCAGCGACGACTTTGAGCAGCTGCTTCAGCAAGAAAATTGACCTTGGAGACTAAAAAGAGAGGAAAAATGAACAAATTTGATGAATATGGCATCCCGATTGCGTGGAAGAGAGAGCCTGTTGATGAGATGATGATGAAACATTATCATCAGTACTGGTCGGTTTTTGATTCTTGGTGCAAAGCACAGAAACTTAGAGCACTTCCTGCAATACCACATACTGTTGCCACATTTTTTACTGATTCATCATTTACATCTGATGAAAGCCAATTCGTGTGGGAAGCAATCAATCTTTACCATAGCGCACACTACTGGAACTCAAACGTTAACCCTATAGACGTACTTGAACATGTCTATGGAATAAAAATAAATAATGAGGGTGAAATAGTAATTCCACATAATATTTTGGATGAAATTAAAACATTTCCCTCAATCGAGGAATTAGTAAAAAGGTTTCATCAATTAGACTAACACCCCAAGTTTTTCGTGTTAACATTAGATAGTGGCATTGCGGAAATAGATACACTGATAATTATTTGACTCATTGATTTCAATCGTAAATTCGCTTGAAATCAATGAGTCAAATAATTGCCAGGCCTTAACACGTAGAAACGTTTGCTGTAGCCTCCGAATTGGAATAGTATATTTCACCGCTAGAATCGATCATTTTGTGGGTGGATGACAGTTTGTATTCACCATTTTGACAGGGAACTTGGACAACAGCTCTCATATTTGTGTCTCCGCCTAGCCAGCAGGAGAGCGGCTTTCTGGGAAGACAATTTCGGGCTCTACAGCTAGCACCACTGGTTATAAACTTGAGTTGCATCTTCTTATGTATAGAGCACCTGATTTATTTCAACAACTGGTGTTATATCTTCTATAATGAAGAACATGTCAAACCACCCTTCCTCAAAACAGATTCAGGTTCTGCTCGTTGACGACCACCCCCCTTTGCGCGCGGGCATCCGTGCGCTGCTTGAGCAAGACGGTGAGATTAAGATCGTTGCCGAGACAGGTGATGGAAAAATAGCGCTTGAGTATATCGCAACCCATCAACCCACTGTCACGCTTCTGGATTGTGAACTATCTGGTTCCGAACTAGATGGACCAGAAATTGCCGCCGAGATTGCAAAACAAGAATTACCAACGCGTGTTCTGGCATTGAGTTCATTCGATGGTGAGGAGTATGTACGCAAGATGATGGCGGCAGGCGTAAAAGGTTACCTGCTCAAAAGCGAAACGACAGAGGTGATCTTATCCGCTGTCAAAAGCGTAGTGAACGGGAAAGCGTTTTTTAGCCCGTCCATTGCCGCACACCTCAGTGAGATAGTTAGTGAGATAGTAAGCGAAGCCAATGCTAAAATCGTGAAACCAACGCCTCGCGAACAGCAAGTGTTAGAGCAGCTTGCCACTGGGTTGACCAATGTACTGATTGCCAAAGAACTAGAAATTGCCGAGCGTACAGTCGCCTATCACGTGGAGAATTTGCTTAACAAGCTAGGCGTGAATAACCGCACCGAAGCGGTGGTAGAGGCCATTCGGCGAGGATGGCTGAAGGTGTAGAAAAAGTAGAGTGTAAATAAAAAGAGGAAGCCTCGATTGAGGCTTCCTCTTTTTATTTACCAGTATAGATACTGGTAAAAGACGCAAAATAATACTGGCAGATCTACCGTTACGCTATCGCCGCAACCGTGTCATACTAATGTTGTATTAACAATCGCTTTAATAACTCATCTTAATTGTTTTAACAGGAGGAAATTATGAAATTAAAATTTGTAAATTATTGGGCTTTAAAAAGGGCACTAATTGCTAGTTTTATATTAGTTGTTTGTACCTCACAAATTGCTAATGCGTACTGCCATCCTAATATTAGACGAAGCGGTGGACCACGGCCATCGTCCAACTTCTAGGCCATCCTGCGGGAAAATCTGAGCTTATCCCAGCAATCTGAGTACAAAAATTTTCTTTCCGACAGCCTGCTACAAATAAACATCATCATGGAAACTAACTTGAACAGGGAAAAATATGTATAACAAAAAATGTTTTTATAATCACTTAACCATGGTTGCCATTGTCGTGATTCTACTTACTGTTATCGCTGGGTGTTCTTCAGAAGCGAAGGGCTCAGACAGCAAAGAGATTTCTTCTACATCAGCATCAGTTCCACAAGGTATTAACATTAAAATGGACGGTATGCAGTCAAATCATGCGCCAGAAGAGATCCTCCCGCACGTCGATCTCGTTGTAGAAGCCACGATCACAAAAATAGACATGTCACGTTGGAATACGCCTGATGGCAATAGACCGCTAAACTGGACGTTCGAAAAACTATCAGAAGCGCGCATATACACACCATATCAATTTCGGATAGAGAAAGTCTTAAAGGGATCCATTGACGTTGGGACAGTATCGAGCTTTGCCGTCATTGGTGGAACAGTGGGACCCGACACGATCGATGCCAGCCATTCAGCCGACATTTATGGCGATCTCCAAATGGGCGATAAGGCTCTCCTATTCTTGAAAAGCACAACAGGTAACATGGTCCATGTCAGTCCATTCGGTTATGGTAACGCATTACGCATTGAGGATGATAAAGTCGTAGCTGGCTGCGCGGGCGGAAGATCGCAAGATGCGTGTAGAGTTATTTTCGATATGAAAAATGTCATGACTAAGATTCTGCCTAGGTAAAATCACCTTTTTTGAATCGTTTTGATTTCGTCATCAGAACCTGTAAATATCTAGGAAATCGCTATGAAAAAATTTCTACTAACTAGCTTTATTCTTGTAACCTGTCTCGCCGGAATAATTTTTTCGACAATGACAAACCCTCAACTGAGCTACGCACCGACAGAAGATGAGTTGCCACAGTGGATCGATCCAAATGATTCACCTGCTCAGATCGTGAGGGCGTTTTTAGAAGAGAATTATCTGCCTCCATCCGGTACGCAACTGAATCAGCTTATAGAGACGCTCGAATGGGAGAGCGACACATCAACACAAATGGAGGAAGAGGCTGAACATGCCATTACCGATGTAGTTATCGAAGAGGTTGTCTTTTCTTCGGTATTCGATTTTTGGTCAAATATTTTGGATGACGATCCAATTTATAGTGCAACCGTAAAAGCAAATGTTGAAACTGCTAACGGCAAAAGCTCTCTCTTGGCGATAGGGCTTTGGGACTACGGTTTGATCACGCCTTGGGCGCTCTATCCCACAGGTGATGGATGGAAACCAAGTAAAGTTGTCTACGTGGAATAATCAGCACAGTTCAAGGAGAGGCTGCTCACTAAAGCTGACGTTAACAATCGTACCGAAGCGGTGGTAGAGGCCATTCGACGGGGGTGGCTGAAGGTGTAGAAAAAGTAGAGTGCAAATAAAAAGAGGAAGCCTCAATTGGGGTTTCCTCTTTTTATTTGCACTTTTATACCGGTATATTGTACATGTTGTAGCCGAGAGAATTGAGACATATCGGCAACTGCCTTACTACAGACTCTCGGCGATTAGCTCCACAACATCCTTCACTTCAACACCATCGCCCGCGGCGGTGGCGGCGTCGCTCATCATCGTCAAACAGAATGGACAGCCGACAGCAATTGTTTCGGCTCCTGTCGCAGCAGCTTCGGCATAGCGAGCTTCGTTTACGGCCCCAGCGTCTTCACCGCTGCCGTGCTCTTCTTCTTTCCAAAATTGAGCGCCACCAGCCCCGCAGCAGAACGATTGTTTGCCATGGCGCGGCATTTCAACAAGCTCGATGTTGGCTGTCGTCAACGCGTCGCGCGGCGCATCGACAATGTCGTTTTGGCGACCAAGGTAGCACGGATCGTGGAAGGTTACGGTGCTGCTAGTACCGTTTGTGCCGGTGTCATTTGTGCCTGTTCCCGGATAGGTAATTTTGCGCTCGGCCACAAGCTCTGAGATGAGCTGCGTATGGTGGATCACGTCGTAATTGCCGCCAAATTGGCTGTACTCTTTGCCCAGCGAATGGAGACAGTGCGGGCAGGTGGCAACGATGCGTTTGGGTGCAACTTCGTTGAGCGTTTCGATGTTGGCGTTGGCCATTTCGAAGAAGAGATATTCGTTGCCCGCGCGGCGAGCCGAATCGCCCGTGCAGCTTTCACGCTCGGCCAGCACGGCGTAGTTGACGCCCGCTTTGTTGAGCACCTTTGCAAATGATTGGGCCGTCTTCTGCGCCCGTGGATCGTACGATGGCGCACAGCCAACCCACCACAAAATTTCGGCGTCGGGATTTTCTTCGATGGTCGGCACATTGAGACCGTCGGCCCACGCCATGCGATCACCCGGGCTTTGGTTCCATGGATTGCCGTTGCGCTCCATGCCGCGAAAGGCTCCCTGTAATTCTTTGGGAAACGAATCTTCCATCAAAACTTGGTTGCGGCGCAGGTAGAGTATGTCGAACATTGGCTCGTTGCCCACGGGGCAGATGTCGACACAGGCACCACAGGCTGTACAGGCCCAAACAGCCGATTCGCTGATGGCAAAGTCGAGCAGGTTGAACTCTGATTCCATACCCGAGGCCAGCGCATCGAGATTTTTGTTGATGTAATAGCGTTTATTTACCTCGAGCGCGGCTGGCGATAGTTCTTTGCCTGTAACGTACGCCGGGCAGACATCTTGGCAGCGATTACACATGATGCACGAATAGGCATCGGCAAGATGGGTCCACGGCAGGTCTTCGATTTTGGCCGCGCCGAATTGTTCGATAGATTCATCATCAAAGTCAATGGGATCCAGCGCGCCAAGCGAGGTGCGGCGTGGCTTGGTGAAGTAGTTGACTAATGACATGACCAAGTGAAAATGTTTGGTAAAGGGGAAGTAGGGAATGAAGGCCAGAATCAGACCCAGCGCAACCCACCAGCCAAGGTGCCAGCCAAATAGCTGCGCGCCTTCGCTCATGCCGCCCCAGGCTTTACTCAGCGTATTGGCAAAAGGTTGGCCCCAGTCGTTATGACCGTGATAAGCGATTTTGAAACTTTCGCCGATTAGGCGGAAGCCAACGTGCAGCAGGATAAAGATGCCAACAATGAGCGAGTCGCGTCGAATGCCGCCTTCTTTGACCTTGTCCATGAGCATAATGTTGTCGCGGTAGCCAAGTGCTTTGTCGTTAAGGATAAAACGCCGCACAAGAAAATAGATCATACCGACGAGGACGCTAATGGTGAAGATGTCGGCCAGAAAGCGGTAGATTGCGCCGATGGGGCCTGTCTCGCCGAGGAAGGTGATATCGAAGAAGCCTTCCATGACGTCGCCAAAGTTGACGAGAAAGTAGAAGATAAAGCCCCAAGCGATCATCGCGTGGAAGACGCTGGCAACGGTGCGCGTCTTCCAAATCGGTCGGATGGTGAGCCATGTACCTAATGCGCTAATGGCTCGCGAGACCATTTCGGATTTAGGTACAAAATCGCCTTTGCCGCGTGCAATAACTTGGAAAACTTTAACGAAATTTTTGTATCCATAGTAAAGGGCCGCGCCAACGGCTAGTATAAAAAGAATCTTTTCGACGATTGTCAGCATCTGTTTTTACCTGTTTTATCTATTGGTTGTACTTTGCAGCAGCACACAGCAACATTGCTTTGTGTTTAAAGCAGGGAGTGTTTGAAGCAAGGAAGAAAAATTCGCTACTCGTATGGCACGACAAAGTGTATATGGAAGGTTCGTAGGTAAGCTATTGTGAATGCCCACAGCAAGAGGGATTTAGGGATATGCTGCGGCAAAACGAGATTGGCGGTTATTATACCAAAGAGAGTGAAGCGAGGCACAAGTCACGGGGTAACGAATTGATTTGCAGCTTGTTATGCCGAAGAGAGGCTATGCTAAAAAGAATTTGTTTGCAGTCATTTTAATGCCCATTCGCGAAATGTTCGTCCTACAATTTGTCCCAGTGGCGTGAACCTTACGAACGCTTTCTTCTCAAAGCTCAATATTTGTGAATAATGACCAAAAAAACTTCGGTTGACAAATAGATTAAAAAAATGATACACTCTCAATGTAAGCACCCACTACTTGTAATTTATCTTCTCCAATTTCATAAACTTTTATACAATTCACCAATAATCCCACTATTCTGATATCTATCCAAAACATTTTTGGTACCGGGTTCTGTTTGGTAATACATCATATTTATTGTTGCACACACTAATCCATAGCGTCTTCATTTACACCACATTGTTTAGATTTCCCAAAGCTCTTTCAATGTGTGCCCAAATTCATTAACTTCTATAGTAAAAAAAATAAAAAGTATCATTGCACTATGACTTTAAATTTCTCCCCTAATTTACTGTCTCATCATGGCACATTTGTGATCTCACTGGACTTCGAGCTCCACTGGGGGATAGTGGACCAATGCGAGATTACACCGACATATAAAGAAATTTTTGTGCGCACGCGTCAATATGTTATTCCAGGAATGTTGGAACTTTTCCGCGAGTATGAAATTCACGCCACATGGGCAACCGTTGGCCTGCTCTTTTTTAAAAACCAACCATCTTTATTAGCTAGTTTACCAGATGTCCGTCCATCATATGTCAATCCCTTGCTGTCGGCTTATACTCACCTTGACATAATCGGTGAGAGCGAGCAAACCGATCCATACCATTATGCACCATCATTGATCAAAAAGATTCAATCGTATCCGCATCAAGAAATCGGTTCGCATACATTTTCTCACTACTATTGTCTCGAAGAAGGCGCATCTCCGCCACAGTTTGAGGCAGATATGCTGGCATGGAAGCAAGCATCTGATGCGTTTGATGTTGTTGGAAAAAGCCACTGTTTTGCACGAAATCAATACGACCAGCGCTATATTGACATCTGCCAAAATTTAGATATTTCGGCCTATCGCGGCAATGAAAATATCTGGTTTTATCGCCCGACAAGCTATGAACAAGAAACCATGCTGCGCAAGATCTTTCGATGGATTGATACTTATGCACCGATAACGTCTCATCAATGCAAAACAGTAGCTCAAATCAGCAAAGCGTCGCGCCCCTATAACATTACATCGAGCCGATTTCTGCGGGCATTCTACCCAAGATTAAGTCGGCTAGAGCCATTAAAGGTAAGGAGGATTTTAACTGGCATGAGCTATGCAGCCAAGCAGAAAAAAATCTATCATCTATGGTGGCATCCTCATGATTTTGGAGAAAATACAGAAGAGAATTTCGAGATGCTTGAACAGATCCTGCGCCACTATGCTGCACTAAAAAACCGATATGGAATGAATAGTCTAAATATGGCTGAAATCTCATCCCAGATCGAGTCTCACGAGATTGAAACATCAGAAGCGGGCCACAAAAGTCATACATAAGATCATTTTCTCATGTTCTTTAAGTCCATATCACCCTCAACCGCACCGCTCACTAGGCTAGAATAGGAGATCTTTATGACCCTCAAAAATAAGAAACCAACCATTCTCTATATCGGTGGAGATGGTCGTAGCGGCTCCACATTATTAGACACAATATTGAGTAATCATCCAGATATGTTCGGCGGTGGTGAGTTAGAAGCAATTTTTGAAGATCTAGCCAAGGGTGGTTCATGTTCATGTGGCGAACTTTATACGGAATGCGACTACTGGAAAGAGATACTAAAATTGCTCTATACTCAGTTTCCTAATTTGGATATTGCAACAGTTGCACATGATCGGGAAGTAGTCGAATCACCAGTTGGCCGATTTAAATTTGGCCGTCAAACATTAGCCCAAAGTCAAAAACGCTATGGGGAAGTCTGGTCTGCCCTGCTGCAAGCAATAAGTGATGTTAGCCAAAAGCCAATTATCATTGATTCGTCAAAAAGTGCATATGGCAACGTACGTCGTATACATGCATTGTGTAACTTTGCCAACATGGATCTGAACATACTTCATTTGATCCGAGATCCTCGGGCTGTCGTCTATTCGGAGTGGGGTCGAGGCAATAACGAACGGCTTGAATTCAATGTAGCGCGTCCGCTAATTGATGGCGGCATGATGAAGCCGTTGGCTGGTTGGGTGATTGCAAATTTAGCGGTCACGCTCACTGCATCAAACAATAAAGGAATTCCGGTCCATCGGGTCCATTATGAGAATTTGGTGACAGATCCCATTACAGAATTAGAGAATATTGGACGATTTTTGCAGCTTGATTTTTGTACTATTATTGATCTATTGAATCATAATAAATCGATGAGTGGTGGTCATGGTGTGCGCGGCAATCGAATGCGCCGTAAAGGGCCCATTACAATGAGGGTAGATACGGAGTGGGTGGAATCAATGCCAATTATCGCTCGCTTTTGCACCAAATCAGTTTGGCCGATTGCACATCATTATGGCTATAACGTGCTAAATTGGCCAACGGTCCACTCTTACCTTTCTATTCAAAACACGCCAAATAGATCAAAGTAAAACCAATCAGGCAGTTCTCGATTTCGCCCTATTCCCAGACTGTTTTCTAAAAATTTCTATGATAACTATCCCGCAACGAGTACGACGAAATTCATCGAAATTCTTTACTCACAATCCCTTCGGAGAGATTTTAGGAAACACACTCCTTCTCTCGCTAATTGGTCTATTCAACCGTTCGCTTACGGTTGTCACTCAAATTGTGATAGCAAGTCGCTTTGGAACATCACTCCAAGCAGACGCCTATTCGGCAACAGAAATCATCCCTGACCTATTTATCGTGCTCATTGGGAGCGGTCTTTCAATGGCCTTTATTCCTCATTATGATCGCTTCCGAACAGCAGCCAACCGTTCGAATCGCAGCAAAGGTATAGTTCAAAACCAAGAACAACGAAACTTTGCCAGTGCATTTATCCTCTCAATTACACTGCTTTTTTTGGGGTTAACGCTGCTGCTCTTTATTGGCGCACCGGTTGTCGTATCGCTCCTTGCCCCAGGGTTTGAAGGGGAGGCCCGCACAACGACCATTTCGCTCTTTCGTATTATGGTGTTAACGCTCGCTTTTCTTGGCCCCGAAGCTGGCCTGCGTGGCCTGTTTCATACGTATAAAGAGTTTGCTACGCCCGATCTCTCTCGGTTTGTCTACAACCTTATACTTCTTCTAAGCGTTATTTTCTTTAGCGATAGATTAAGTATACAAAGTGTTGGGATAGGTATGGTTGGTGGGGCGGCCATCATGATTGGCATTCAGATGAGACGTGCGTTCCAGCTCGGTATACTAGAGTTTAAGTGGCGTCTGTATCATCCAGCAATTACCGAAATTTTGCGTAAAACGCCAGCAATCTTAATCGTGCTGGCGTGGCCCATGCTTTTATTAGCCATAGATCGAAGTATTTCATCGAGCTTAGATGCGGGAAATATTGCGGCACTCGGCTATGCCAATCGAATTTCTATGTTGCCGATTGGCATCTTGGTTTTGCCTCTAATCACTGTGCTTTATCCAGAATTTTCCGCCATGGCAAATCGTGCGAACCATACAAAAATGAGCGAGCAGATCGATGCTGGATTGCGGATGTTGATCTTTATTGCGCTACCGATTTGCGTTGGTATCATAACCAGCCGCCATGAGATTGTTCGTCTTCTCTTTGAGCGCGGTCAATTTGACGCCAACGCAACGTTACTTACCAGCAATGTGCTTATTTTCTATATTATCGCCGTACCTGGGTTTGCGATGGTTTTTTTCTTGCGCGGCATCTATCTCTCTATAGAAAAAGCGTGGAGCCTTTGTTTAATTTGTCTTGCAACATGGGGCTGTAACATTGTACTAAATTTAATCTTTATAAGGTTTTGGGGAGTTCAAGGCGTTACACTAGCGACAGCTCTTATTGCAATAATCACGCCACTACTTATGCTCTACAATTTGAAAGAAAAGCATCACCTGCCAATACGAATCAAAACGTTGCTAGTTGCAATTGTTCAGATGTGCCTCTTTGCTTTAGCAATGATGTGGGTATTTGACCAAATTATCCAATTAGGCAGTAAAAACTGGATCGAACTATCGACATTGCGAAAGTTATCTCTTTTAGCTATTGGTTGGCTGATTTCGCTTGCATTCTATTTGCTGTCGGCTTGGATTTTTAAAGTACCAGAGATCCGATGGGTTTTTAACAAATTGCCATTCGCAAATTTAAATAAGAAGGAAGAAAGATGATCACCACAATCCACCAACCCGAACATCTACCATGGCTAGGGTTTTTCGACAAGATGCAGCAAGCAGATCTCTTTGTCTTACTAGATAACACGCAATTCGCGAAGGATGATTTTCAAAACCGCAATCGTATCAAAACTGCTAACGGTCCACTTTGGTTAACCGTGCCAGTCTATAAAAAGAGACGTTCAATTCAACGTATTATTGATGTGGAAATTTGTAATGAACGCAATTGGCAAGCGCGCTGCTGGTCGCAAATCGAGCAGAACTATAAGAAGAGCCTCCACTTTGTCGAACATCGTTCATTCTTTGAAAAATTGTATCAAACAGAGTGGACGAAGCTGGTCGATTTAAACATAGCAATTATCCGATATCTAGCTCAGGCATTTGGTATCGACACAAAGCTTGTGACTGCCTCTGAACTTGGGGTAGAAACGGCTGGCGCGACGGAGGTAAATTTAGAGATCTGTCAGGCAGTTGATGCAAGCGTATATATTTCGGGCAAAATGGGTCAGACGTATTTGGACGAACCCCTATTTCAGGCTAGCGGCATCGAGGTCATCTACCAAGATTTTCAGCATCCTGAATATCCACAACTTTGGGGAGACTTTACTTCACATATGTCTGCAATCGATCTGCTCTTTAATTGTGGTGAGAAATCGTTAGATATTGTTATCAATGCGAATAAAGTGGTAGAAGCATAATTAGCGGAGGAGGCATTAGGGAATGCTCATTCCGCAGCTTTCGTGAACGACTAAGATTACATCAACACTAGTGCATCATGACGCCAACTGCAACTGAGGCAGCTTTAAAGAAAATAGGGGATAAAGTGCTGCCGACACTCTGTCTGCTTACTGGGCTGCTAGCATGTATTGTTCTTGGCGCGTTAACATCACTTGCTGGTTCTACAGTGAGTGGCAGAGAACCACTGATCGTGCTTATTTTATTAGCAACTTGGCCATTTATCTATCTAGCAACCAAAAAATTTGGCTGGCTAACGTTCATTGCTTTCAGCCTCTTTGGCGTCGTACAGATCGAACCTGCGCCATTTGATCTGCTATTTGTCGCAATGATTCTGATTGGTCTGCTAAGTGGACGGATATTAGTCGAGCGGCTACAAAAATCTGCAATATTAAATTGCATAATGTGGCTTTTTCTTACTATCACATTGATTTCATTTGTTTTTTCCGCTGAGATCATGCACAGCTTACGCTATACCTTCATTACTTTCTACTGTATTAGTATCACGTATTTTCTAAAGCTGTATATCCACTCTATGGCTCGAATGAAGCCGATAATGATTGGATATTTAGTTGGTGCGCTAATAAGCGTGGGGTTCGTAATTCTAAACTATTTTGGCTTGACGCCGCCGGATACTTTTGTTGAGCAATCAAGGGCACGCGGGCTTTTTAAAGATTCGAATGTTTTTGGGCCGTTTTTAATCTTACCCATTCTACTACTTGCAGAGGAGATGTGGCGACCTGCTCTTCTAAAAAAGTGGCCGCTTGGATTACGTATTCTATGTCTCTTCGTTCTAAGCGCTGGAGTATTCCTCTCTTTTTCGCGTGCGGCATGGGGAAATTTACTTATTACCCTATTGATCTACGTGATGCTTAATCTCAAACGTTTTGAGGCCAAACACATTCGCTCTACCTTGTGGCTTAGCGCGGTTGGCGTTGCCACATTGCTTATTGTCGTGGTCATCTTCGATTTGGCTGATTTTTTGCACTATAGAGCAAACGTAATTCAGAGCTATGATGATGATCGATTTGGTGCACAGTGGTCTGGAATTCAGTTAGGCCTTTCGAATTTCGTTGGAATTGGTCCCGGCATGATGGATCGGAACGGATTGTTTGCTCCACATAGTCTCTATATTCGCACCTTTGCTGAACATGGCATTTTAGGATTTCTATCATTACTTGGCTTATTAGTAACGCTAATTGCACCCGTGATTCGACTACATATTCAAACAGATGAAAAGAGAGTTGGTCTTTCCCCTTCGATGATGATCGCTGTTGCGACTGGATTATATCTTAATAGCTTTCTGATTGACACGATACACTGGCGACATTTTTGGTTCGTGCTTGGTCTACTGTGGGTAATGCATCCCCCCTACACGCTCGTCCAGAAAAGTTCTACATCACGTCTCAAAACGCAGCGAGTATTTCAACCAAACTCAGCAGCCGAGCCAGACAAAACTTATTTGGGGGAACTGTACCCGAACGTTCTCAGTAAATAGAGTAAATGAGCAAAAATGGAGAAAGAATGCAGGCGTTAAGGAAAAATTTCGTCTTACCGCTGTCGTCAGTCTCGACTGATAACAAATCGGATAGTGAATCGGATAGTGAGCTATATATTGTATCAGAACCAAGCGAAAAGTTGAATAAGAGAAACAAATCACGCTATGACAAACCATGCTATAACAAACCATGCTATAACAAACCACGCTATAACAAACCAAGCCATATAGTGTGGTATTTATTAGCCTTAATCGTGGCACTATCTAACATAGGATGGACTGTTTCAAACTCACCGTCATATTGCCAAGTGGAGCCAACATCCTGTATAAGAATCGCATATCAAAAGCTAGTTGCAATATGGCCTCCATTGTTACCATCACAGTCGACAGGTTTGCCCCCCAGAAGTGGTGACAAAAAACCATTTTATGGGATGCAATATGTTCCCAATAACGCGTTAGAGACGGTAGCCGGACTGGGGATTAACATGCTCTTAAATGACTTTCCCCACAACGGAACTCCGGAGCAGTGGATTGCGCAGTTAGATTTAGCCGCAGAACATAACATGAAAGTTGTGGCATGGCAATGGCCCACCGGCTGGCAGTGGAATGAAGCCGCAGCCACATGGGACATTGATTCACAGGCACGCCTTTTTGTCGAAACTGTCGCCGATCATCCTGCTCTATTTGCAGTATATGCAACACATGAAGCCTATTGGAATGAGTGCTATAGTTGTGGCTATACCACTGCCGAGCTTCAGATGCTATATAGTCAGATCAAAGAAATTGCAGAGGTACCTATTTATTCAGCGTTTGGCGACTATGACTTCTGGAGGCACTATAGCGCCGATACAATTTTTGCCGATGGCGTTTGCGACTACTGTGATGTGCAATATTACCCTGTACAGGATAGTGGCTATCAATTAGATGAATATATCGATCGGCTTGCGCTTGAATTAGCGACAGTACGCGAACTAGCCCCTAATTCTAAATTTGTGTGGGTGATGCAAAGTTTTGAGTCTGCCGAAGCAAAAAAAGTTATGCCCAACGCAGAACAGATGCGAGAGATCGCTAGCATCGCGCTGGAAACTGATGTTGATGGGGTATGGTGGTATGTATGGAACTTTGATGAAAGCCAATATCAAGATGTCCTGAGTAAACATCCTGAATTATTTCCTGTCGTACGCGAGATATATGAAGAGTATATTTATGAAGAGCCCCCCCCACTTAGTCGGCGCTCCTATTTACCGATGTTGCGTTAATAATCATCCCTTTTCCCAGTTTGTGATTGTATCATTGCCATATCCGGCTCCATCAAAGAGACCTTCACCATGACACTTCGAGATTATTTACAACTTTTTTTATCAAAGCTTTGGTTGTTGCTTTTGGGTACAGTACTGGCAGCCATAGCCTGTTATATGGTAGCAACTCGTTTTACTAGTTGGCCCCCTTACGAAGCGCGTGCAACTGTCATACTAGAAGAAACGGCTATATATTCACCCACGTTGAATGCAGAAGGGTTAAAGATGATTCAACGGACAATTACAGCACTCGCTAGCCGCCCACCATTAACACAGCAAGTAATTGAGCAGCTAGAGCTGGATATAGCGGAGGACGAACTCACGCAATTTTTCTCCATCGATGCACCTGAAACAACCCCACTCATCGAAATCACATCTCGGCATAAAGATCCTCAAATAGCAGCCAATATTTCAAATGCAATCGCGCAAGAGATCGTTTTACTTGGGTTACCCTATACAGATTCGAGCGTTCTCTCTGATGCTAAAATACCTGTTCGGCCTATACTTAGCTCATATCTCTTGCCGGTTATTGCAGGCATATTGGGATTGATAGTAACTATAGGGGCCATATTACTTGCAGAAAAATTTAACAATCTCATTCGTCATGAACGAGATGTCAATCAAAATCTAATTGCACCGCTGTTGGGCAGAATCAAATGTAAGAAAAAACGTAATGGTAGAATCGAAGCACCACTTAATAAATTAGAGTGGGTGATGGCAAAAATATATTTAGAGAATGGTTCGCTGCCTGATCAGTTGCTAATTACGTCACCGCGCGAAAGCCAATACCAATCGGATTTTGTTTACATGTTTATACATTGCAAACTGGGTCATAATTTGCAGGCAAGGTTAACTGATAAAGCCGAGAAAGACCAGTCAACTCAGCTTGTTTTGTATCGTGATAATAATGAAACTGATGAACAGTTAGTGTTCGGTAAAAATATGGTTTATGAGCTTGACATTTTTGAGTGGTCAATAAGCCAGGTTCGGGCAAATGCAAAAGGTCATTTCAAACAATCTAAAATTATTGATGGTACTCCAGTTTTGTCGGATGCAAATACCGCACTGATGGCAAGCCAGCTTCAACATGTTTTGTTAGTATTAGATGAAAAGCGGACAACCATTAGTGACAGTCGGATAGCTGAACAGCTACTGAATGAAGCAGGTGCGAACGTTATTGGTTCGGTATTACTCTCATAATAAATAATTTTGTATTAAACCATATGCACTTATTACAGCTTACTAGCAGGAAATTAGATTTTTCAATAAAATTCAGCGCAATTTTTGAGTAAAACATTCGTTTATCACGGGGTTGATGCTAAACGCTTACTATTTTGTCAGCAAATTGTAATAATATAGTAACAGTTTATAGTTACACAAAACCAATAAATATGTTATTATATAAATACACCTGTAGGCGTATTGAATATTTTCAGCAATATCTCTACATCTCCGTAATTGAATGATACACCCAAAATCTTTCAATTATTTGCGCTTATTTTTACACATTCCCATAGACAGATTAGAAAGTGCATCTTCGTCTCTCTCATCTGAACGACAACCCAAACATCATTTAACTTTCCAGCTTATTTGCTTCCATAAATCTATAATTTGGCTATATGTCATTACGTTCTACATTAAGATAAGCTCCAAGTCTCGAAGCTACAGAGCTTGGAGCTGCATACACCCAATTGATGCATTGTAGCAAAGAGCGCAACCTCTAGCTCGATCTTGGCGAAGTTTCCCTCTACGAAAAATTTTCTATAGACGGCTCTTACTATAATATTTTGGCTCATTATCGGTATATGGTTGAAATTGCCTATATATTCAAAGCAAAATGACGCAATTTCAGTTTACCGTCCATATGGGCGAAAAATTTATCTATTGGGTAAACTTTATATTTGGTTCTCTTAAAATAATAGAGTTGGATCCTGCATCTAGATAATCGAAGTAGTGGTGCAAAGCAAAAAATTGGCCAGTTCTGCTTACGGCTCAGAGAGCTAAAGTAAATCATCCTCTTACAAAACATCATTGACGAACTCATTGTGTGGTATTCATGTGGATTATTTTTACAGTACATCTTCTTCTATCTCTCCTATCATTATTTATTATCCTATCTCTAAATAATAGGCAAAGCGCGCCTGCACACTAGGGATAAGTATAAAGGTGATTATTACTCACAATGTAGTACAGCAATATCGGACGGCAGAAATGAAGCAAACTGAAAAGTTAATTATTGCAAAACGATTCCATTTTGTCATAGGTGAGGAGTTAAATTGAAAACACTTCAAATTGTTGGAAACGCACGCTATGGCGGGGCCACACGCCTTATGTTGGAGTGGAGTCAATTTCTGCTTGCCCACAATTGTCAGGTCGATATTTTATGTACGGATAAACGAATGCAAGACGAGGCCCGAGCGATTGCAGGGGCAGGACTAGTTGATCACATTTTTGTTCCAAAAGAGATTCGGCCTGTCGCTAACACACGAGCATTTTTACAGTTCGTTACTTATTTTCGTCAACAACGCTATGATATCGTTCATACATATACGGCAATGCCCAGTTTTTTAGGTAGGCTAGCCGCATCCGTCGCACGTGTGCCGGTGGTGCTCAATCACCAAGGAGGCTGGGCGGTCAACGAAATATCGAGCTTTTTGGAAAAAACAGTTTACACACCAGCTGAATACATTGGAACATTAGCCTGTACGAAAAACATCTGTGTCAGCTACTCAGAGATTGAAAAAGCGAAAGCGTATCGGCTAGCCCCACTACGAAAACTTGTCACGATTGTAAATGGTATCGACCCAGCCAAGTTTGTCGCAGCAGTAGCTGATGACTCCAATAGAAAGAGGGTGCGAAAAGAATTACGCAATACGCTAAATTTAGCTGAAGATACGATTTTAATCGGCAACACGGGTAGGCTAGTTGCAACTAAAGGGAATGATACCCTAATTTTAGCTTTAGATTTACTAAGAGAGAGAGTACCAAATTTGTCCATTGCGTTAGCGTTGGCGGGCGACGGTGAGGAGAAAGAGAGGCTAACTGCGTTAATTATTCGTCTAGGATTGGAAGACCAAGTGCGTCTATTAGGATTTTATCAAGATATTCCTGAATTTTTAGCTGGCATCGATATATTTGTGACACCAACATTAACCGAGGGGTTATCTATTTCATTGCTCGAAGCAATGGCGACAAGATGCCCCATTATTGCAACGGACATCCCTGCCAATTCAGAAGTCATCACCCATCAAGAAACAGGATTACTGGTTTCGGTTGCGGCTCCAGATGAGATAGCCGATGCAATGCTCCGATTTATCCGTGAGCCAGAACTTGCTTCAGCTTGTAGTGCCAATGCACAGCAGCGGGCTCTAGATTACTATACGCAGGAACGAATGTTTCAAGAAACGTGGGATCTTTATAACAACTTGCTTACTCAGCACGAAAATAGAGTACTCTATCCAGTGCAAACAGAAAAAAAACAGGCCGGATATTAAAAGAGAGCGCATAAGTGTAAACGTAAGAACAAACATTGTTAGGCCATTTCAAAAAATTAAATATATAGTACGGCCGCAAGCTACTCCAGAAAATCGCTGAAAATCCGTATAATTATTTTTCTGGTTAGCCTTAGATCAATTCCAGTGAGCACGCTCTCGTGCGGCACTTCGCAGCAATAAACCCGCACGGGATGTGTCCACTAGACGGCTTAAGTTTACACCTATGGGAGGGAGGGTATTTAGCAGGACAGAGATTTGAAGTAACTAAAAAAACCAGAGCATGCATAAAGCATACTCTGGTTCATTGCAGCGAATCGAAAACTACTGTGAGACTTTGGCGAGTGACAACAGTAATTTCGACGTTACCGGATACCCGCACCTTGTTTTTTTTGCAAAAGACATGGTATTGGGCAGCCTCTGCATTTTTATTTTACATTCCACAGGGTTCAGAGTCAAGCTTTTCCGCAAAAGAGTATTACAAATGTATTTAATTAGTAAGGAGATGGTCTGATGACAAAACGGGCGTTTGACATAATTATCGCCACAATTTTACTAATAATTGCTGTACCACTCATAGTGATAAGTGCAATCACTATTAAGATCAATTCGCCGGGGCCAATCTTTTATAAAGCTAGGCGGGCGGGAATAGATGGAACGCTTTTTCACATGCTCAAGCTACGCACAATGCAGGTTGGGTTAGATAGTGCCGACAAACGGGTCACCGAAGAGAATGACAATCGCATTACGCTTGTCGGAACAATTTTGCGAAAATACAAAATAGATGAACTGCCGCAATTTTGGAATGTTTTATGCGGTGATATGTCTATTGTTGGACCTCGACCCGAAGATTGGGAAATTGTCCAGCACCATTATACCGAACGCCAGATGAAGACGTTGACTGTACGACCAGGCATTGCATCGTACGCAGAAGCACGTTGGTACCCCGATCTAATTTATCACGATCCGCCTCCAGCAGATGTTGCCATGCAGACATGGTACATCCAGCGCCACATGCCCACAGAATTAGAAGAGAGCTTGCGCTATGTAGAAGAGCAATCGCTATGGCTCGATCTCAAAATCATGGTTCAAATTGCACGCAATGTGCTTGTTTACTCTTTCATTCAGCCAAAAAAGCTGACATTCAGTGATGAATTAGACATTGAAGCCGGACGCGGAACACTTGTAGGTGCTTCGCCACAATAGCCAGCGAATTCCTGCCTCTTACTAAGAGCCATGTCCTGTACGGGATTTCACGAAACGGCTTACGTTTGCCCCTGTAGAGTCTTATTTATCAACCACATGCATAGAAGGAAAGATTTAGATGTCGAAACAAGTTTTAGTCATAGCCGCTCATCCCGATGATGAAACGTATGGGGTAGGTGGCACCATTGCTCGTCACGTTCAAAACGGTGATAGCGTCACCGTGCTCATCATGACAGATGGAGTTACGGCCCGACATAATGTGCTCGAACCGCAGAAAGAAGCGGCGCGTATGGCTTGTAAAGTCCTAGGCGTAGAAAGCGTACATTTTGCCGATTTACCCGATCAACAATTAGATGTGACGCCGCTGACTGAGGTGATTGAACCGATTCTTGGACTCGTTCGCGAAATTCAGCCACAGGTTGTTTACACACACCACAGAGGAGACGCAAACCAAGATCACCGCAGATTGTTTGAAGCCACGCTGGTGGCGGTTCGACCTTTTGGCAACAATCCAGTCGAGCAAGTTTTCTGCTATGAAGTAGCCTCCTCCACAGAATGGGGGCCATCATTTATTGAGTGGGCGTTTTTGCCCAACGTTTTTGTCGATATCGAGCCGTTTGTCGAGCAGAAGCAGGCAGCAATCGAGGCCTATAGAACCACACATCAAAGCGAAGTCAAACCCTATCCACACCCCCGTGCGCCAGAAGCAATGGAAATCTACAACAAGCAGCGCGGCATCTCTGTCGGCATGGAATCGGCAGAAGCATTTATGCTCATGCGACAGTTAGTTCGAAGCTAATGCCCCCTGTCGCGTTTATTTAGTAAAGCAGCTTATTGGCGTGGATGGGAGATTATATCCTTATCATGCCATTGAAGTGTCAGTAGACCACAATGTGAGGAGCGAACATTCTCTAAGACAGATGGTTACGGTTCGCAGCAAAACAATCGGCATATGAAAACGCCTCCTTTACTGTGATCTATTGAGTAAATAACATTTAAACAAGTTCAATCAAGAAGGAGTAATTACCATGGCGTTACTGATTGACGGTCAAGTAGCTGATGACCAAATAATTATTGAAAGCAAAGTGCGCGAGACATTTTTGCCGTTTGCACTACCCGATGTGGGCGATGAAGAGATTGCCGAAGTTGTTGCATCGCTCAAATCAGGCTGGATCACAACTGGCCCCAAAGTGAAGCAATTTGAAACAGATCTGGCGAGATATGTAGGTGCCAGTCATGCTGTTGCCGTCAATTCTTGTACTGCTGGGTTGCATCTTTCGCTGATTGCAGCAGGGGTCGGCCCAGATGATGAAGTAATCCTTTCAACAGTCACCTTCTGTTCCGCAGCAAATGTGATCGTTCACATGGGAGCAAAACCAATTTTAATAGATATTGGCCCAGACTTTAACATTCAGCCAGAAACGATTCGTAACGCCATCACGTCCCGCACCAAAGCAATTATGCCCGTTCACTTTGCTAGCCAACCATGCGATTTAGACGAAATTTACCAAATCGCCCACGAGCATGATTTAGCCGTTATTGAAGATGCGGCGCACGCCATTGGTAGCGCTTATCACGGCATGATGATCGGATCAGATACACTCCAAAAAGCATACCAAAATCTGCGTCGCACAACGGTTTTTTCCTTCTATGCCACCAAAAATATGACAACTGGCGAAGGTGGTATGGTCACTACCAATAGCGAAAGTATCGCCGCAGAGATTAGGCTATTAGCGCTACACGGTATGAGCAAGGATGCATGGAAACGCTATACAAGTGCCGGTTCGTGGTATTACGAAGTTGTTGCACCTGGCTATAAATACAATATGACCGATACGCAGGCAGCACTTGGCATTCACCAGCTACAGCGGCTCGATAGATTTTCGGAAACTCGCCAACATCAGGCGCAGCTCTATAACGAAGCCTTTTCCAAGATGCCTGAGATTGAAACCCCTTTACTACATTCTGATCGAAGCCATATTTATCATCTTTATGTTTTACGCCTTAATTTGGAACAGCTCACCATTGATCGAGCCGAATTTATCGAGCTACTAAAAGAAAAGAATATCGGCGCAAGCGTCCATTTTATTCCGGTTCATACACATCCATATTACTGCGAAACATATGGCTACCAAACTGGCGATCTGCCTGTTGCCGAATCGATTTATGAAAGAATTGTCTCTATCCCACTCTATCCAAAAATGACCGATGAAGATGTAAAAGATGTAATTTCTGCCATTCGAGAAGTATTGACAATGCATCGCTCTACGATTGCGCTCCGACATCCGCAGGGTTCAGTAGCATAAAAATTTTATCCCAATCTATTTTGCCAAAACAAAGGATGGCAGCATCATGATGAACTTCTTTAAAAACACAACGCCAAGCACAGAGGTTCTGTTGCGGATCGCGGCAGATGCGATCTTAGTCAATCTCTCGTTAATTGCGGCTTTGTTTCTGCACTATATTTACAAAACAGCATTTGCTACACCTATTGTTTCGCATGGCGAAGCATTTGACTCTTTGCTCCTATCGTATATCTCAACATTTCTTATCCTTACATCAGTCAGCATCAACGTTCTTTATATCAGTGGATTCTACAACCGTGGCCGGCACTATCAAGCGAGCTACAAGCGTCAAGCTGCGTTAAAGGCAATGACGGCAACATATCTCATTTTTGCCTTGGTAGTTCTCTTTCTGTGGGACACAATAAGCTTCCCACGCAGTGTCTTGATCCCAAGTTGGACACTTAGCGTTTTTGCACTTACTGTTGCCCGCACATACATGCATAGAGTTCCATTTTTGAAGCAGATTATCGAGCGATTAAGTTCGTCCCAAACACCCGAAGTTGCAGCCCAGCGGATATTAGTTATTGGTGGCGGTGGCTATATTGGATCGGCACTGCTAACCAAGCTGCTAAATAAAGGATATCAAGTACGCCTACTGGATCGCTTACTCTTTGGTACCGAACCAATTCAGGAGCTAATCGGTCATCCTAATTTAGAGATAATGAAGGCTGATTTTCGCCAAGTACACTCAGTTCTCCAAGCCATGCGCAACATTGATGCGGTGATTCACCTTGGTGCAATTGTTGGCGACCCTGCCTGTGCATATGATGAAGATCTGACAATTGGTACAAATCTCGTGGCAACGCGTATGGTGGCTGAAATTGCCCAATGTGCTGGTATCAAACGTTTTGTCTTTGCAAGCACCTGCTCGGTTTATGGTGCAAGCGATGAAGTGCTGGACGAAAAATCTCTGCTCAATCCTGTTTCTCTTTACGCCCGCAGCAAAATTGCATCAGAAGAAGTGCTAACGCAGATGGCAAGTGACAACTTCTCGCCCGTTTTTATGCGCTTTGGCACAATTTATGGTCTTTCGGGCCGTACTCGTTTTGATTTGGTCATCAACTTGCTCACGGCCAAAGCACTACTTGAGCGCAAGATTACCATCTTTGGTGGCGATCAGTGGCGCCCTTTTGTTCACGTTGATGATGCGGCTCAGGCTGTCTTTTTGGCACTTGAAGCACCCGACGCGGTTGTACATAATCGAGTCTTCAACGTTGGCTCCAATGAGCAAAACTATACCATCAATCAAATCGGTGACCTGATTCAGCAGATGATACCAGAAGCAGCGGTCATCCAAATGGGAGACGACCACGATAAACGAAACTATCGCGTTGACTTCAGCCGCATCAACAAAGAACTTAATTTTACGCCAGCATGGACAGTTGAAAAAGGTGTACGCCAAGTGCAGGCCGCTATTGAAAGTGGAAAAGTCGCTAACTATCAAGATGCACAATATAACAATTATAAATATTTAAAGGAAGGTGGCATTGAATTGCTAGATGAGCAAAGCGTCGAGGGACGAAACGACTTTATCAATAGCGCAACGGTTCAGCTGGCGTACAATATGAGGTTTGCATTGAACGATAATGATTGGACAACCGCTCTGGTTGCAAAGCCTGTAAAGATTGAACTACCACAGGCTGCGGCATCAGTATAGAGATAACTAGTTCGGTTGGGTCTGATGGGAGACGGTTGCGCCAACGGATGAAGATACAAATGGATATTGCTAGTCTACGTCAACGGGATAGTCTCACGTCAACTGCTGGACAGCCCTAAGCACTCTAGAAAAATCATCAAAGTTGAATAAAGCATCCTGTGAATGGGCCACAAAATAGCTCACAGAATGCTTTATTCAACTTGCCCTGCTGCGTGTGCTTTTCAATGCTTTCTCCACAAGATTGAATATTTATAGAAATCCATGGAGAGCTATTTATTTTTCTAGCACAGTCTTACCAAAAAGAATCTTCTTTGGGATCTCATGTGGTTGACAATGCCAGCAATCAGCGAAGGTCCTCCATGTCGAGTGCATTGCACTCTGTCGACCACATAAGAGTCGGTTGAACCCCAAGAATTTGATATTTAGAATAGATGATTGTAGTCCACTCTAAAAAAATGATCTACAAGAACCAATTTTTGTGACACAAGTTTCAAGGAGTATTAAGCGTGAACATCCACCCCATCTATCACAAATCTTCTTATTTGTTTTGGATCCCATCACTTATAGTAGTACTACTCTTTACAATGCTCTATCTATTCACAACAGCCCACAATGAGCGCGTGCAAGCAGCCGAAATCGAAGTGGGTTCTTTAGCAGCGGGCCCAGCATCTAATTCAAAAATAATACAACAAAACGATTTGCAGAATTTATCGCAAACTGTTTATATACCTTTTGCAAGCACAAGCGGCAATACACTCTCACATCGTGATCAAGACATTGCGCCCGATTGGTCACAAGAAGAGTTCGATGCATTCATGGCGTGGATCCAGAATGAACGTATCGGAATGCGCCCAGCCGTGCAAGTAGCAGCATCTGGCCCACCAAACCAGGTAGGAAGCTGGTCAGCACCCTTTGATTGGCCCGTCATCGCCATGCACGCTAGCCTGCTGCCAGACGGCCGCGTCATCTCTTGGGACCGTACTTTTAACTCATCAAACAATCAAAACCGTCAATCTGCAATCTGGGATCCCAGGACAGGCTCATTTGAGCGTGACCCAGTTGATGGCAATGCGGATCTCTTCTGTTCGGGCCATATTTTACTGCCCAATGGGAAACTTTTCATCGCGGGTGGAGAAGTACAAGGTCAAAGCACAGTGGGTACGGTCTTTACCCATACCTTTGACCCGCAAACCAACAGTTGGACACGCGACAAGAGCATGAATGCTGGGCGTTGGTATCCGTCGATTTCAGTCATGCCCGATGGAGAATTATTTATATCAGGGGGTGATCCAGAACGGCCAGAAATACGCCAGACGGATGGCTCGATCCGACTGCTAAATAATATCGACAGCAGCCTTGGCCGCGAATACCCTTGGCATCAGTTGGCCCCAAATGGCAAGCTGCTTTATTTTGGGCCAGATTATAACAAGCTCTCGTACATCGACACAGCCGGTTTGGGCAGTATCCAAAGTTTTGGAAATCGCGATGACAACAATCGTTACTACGGCGGCTATGCCATGTTTGATATCGGCAAAATTTTGGTCACCGGTGGCGGATCCTATAACCGCACAGCGCGCGTAATTGACCTAAACGGCAGCTCACCCACTGTTTCCAGTACATCATCGATGCACCACGAACGCTACCAACTCAACACAACTATTCTGGCCGATGGTACTGTCTTTGCGAGCGGTGGTAATAATGTTGGAACCACCCTCTTCGATGCGCAAACCGCTGTCTATGAGCCAGAAATATGGGATCCGCAAACAGGAAACTGGCGTCGTATGGCAAGCATGTTCTGGACGCGACAATATCACTCCACTGCGCTGCTGCTGCCCGATGGGCGCGTCCTTTCGGCAGGTGGCGGCATTTGCGGGGCCTGCACGGCAGGAGGATACCATAATCTAAATGCGGAAATTTTCTCTCCACCTTATCTATTTGATAGTTCAGGCAACCTTGCCCTGCGTCCTGCAATCGAGCAGATCCCAAATAACATCAAGCCCGGCACTTCCTTTACGCTTTTGACCAGTGATGCGGATAGCATTCAAAAAGTTGCCTTGATCCAGCTTGGCGTCGCAACCCATTCAGTCAACATGACCCAGCGCTATATTCCCTTAACCTTTTCGAAGATAGGGAGGAGCCAGCTTCAGGTAAACGCGCCCACTGACTTTAACATCGCACCACCGGGCCACTACATGGCAGTCATTCTCAACGAACAAGGGACACCATCCGTCGCGGTCATTGTTAAAATCACAAATGAAGCTAGCGGCGGTATAGCAACACCGATTCCAACGACAGCACCAGAGCCAGACTCAACGCCAGCACCAACAGCAACACCCACTCCAACACCCGCCCAACCTCTGTCGATTGCGCCGATCTATGCTGCGCCTTTCCCCATCAATGCACAGATCGATTACGCCGCAGAAGTCACCGGCGGCAGCGATCAGAAACAGTATTATTGGACCTTTGGCGAAGGGGGAGAAGTTGGGCCCCAAAACGAGTCAACTGCTAACTATAGCTACAGCAGCCCCGGTCGATATAAGGTCACGCTTAGGGTAAACGACAATGCAGGCAATCAAGCAATTCTCCAATTTTTGCAAGAGATTCATCTCCCGCTCACCGCGCGTAAACCTGTCCATTCGACCTCTATTTTATACGCTACAGCTGATGTGACAAGTAATAACGAAGACCGGATCTGGACCGTAAACCCCGACAATAATTCTGTTAGTGTTTTTAGTATAGGAGGCAGCAAAATAGCCGAAATTCAAGTTGGCAATCAACCCAAAACATTGGCACACGCGCCGGACAATCGTATATGGGTGGCAAACAGAGGATCGGCCACAATCTCTGTTATTGATCAATCAACGCTACAGGTTACACAAACCATCGAGCTGCCCCGCGGGTCTCAGCCATATGGTCTTGTTGCGTCGCCTAGTGAGCGCGCAATGTATGTCGTTCTTGAAGCGACGGGGCTGCTCCTCAAGCTCGATCCAGATAGTGGTTTGCAACTGGACAGCGTGGACATTAGCCCCAGCGCGCGTCATCTTTCCATCGACGCTCAAGGCAGCAAAATCTATGTGTCGCGCTACATCTCCCCACCGCTTCAAGGAGAAGACAGAGTTGCGGTTGATCTCCAAAGTGGCGGCGGCGAGATAGTTGTGATCGATGCGCAAATGATGAGTCAAGAAAGCACCATCCATCTGCATTATAGCAACGCACTCGACTCCGAATCATCGGGCAGCGGTCTACCCAACTACCTCGGCCCGCTGGTCATTTCGCCAGACGGCGTGAGCGGTTGGGTACCGTCCAAGCAAGATAATGTTGGTCGCGGCGCGCTGCGTAATCAAAGTGCACTCAATTTTGAAAATAGCGTCCGAGCAATTACGTCACGCATCGATCTCGCAACCGCAACGGAAAGTGAGCCATCGCGCCTTGACATGGATAATGCGAGTATTGCATCAGCCGCCGCGCTAAACTCGACCGGAACGCTGCTGCTTGTCACACTCGAAACAGTACGCGAAGTGAGCGCCATCGATCCGCACAATGGAGCCGAGCTCTTTCGTTTTACAGTAGAGCGTGCGCCTCAAGGTGTTGTCATCTCGCCCGATGGTCACTATGCATATATTCACAATTTTATGAATCGCACAGTGACAAAACACTTGCTTACGGATACGCTTAGCGATCTTTCGCTGCCGGTGCAGCATGTGGCGACTTTTCAGTCCGTTGCAAGCGAAAACCTGCCGCTCCAAATTTTGCTCGGCAAACAAAATTTCTATGATGCTCGCGACAATCGCCTTGCCCTTGATGGATATATGAGCTGTGCATCGTGTCATGCCGATGGCGGGCATGATGGGCGCGTTTGGGATCTATCAAGCAGTGGCGAAGGGTTGCGCAACACCATATCGCTCAACGGGCGCGGTGGCCCCGAACACGGCCCACTACATTGGACGGCAAATTTTGACGAAGTTCACGATTTCGAGTTGCAGATTCGCACGCTTGCTGGCGGCAATGGATTGATGAGGGATGAGGATTTTGCCGCAACGCGTGATCCGCTTGGCGCATCCAAAGCTGGTCTTAGCAACGATCTCGATGCGCTTGCCGCCTATGTCAACTCGCTGACCACCGTAGCAGATAGCCCGCATCGTGCCGCCGATGGTAGCCTAACCCCAAAAGGTGCTGCGGGTCGAATCATCTTCGAGCGCGAGGGGTGTGCTACCTGCCATGGTGGAGATGCATATACCGACAGCGCCACTAAAGTAAGGCACGATATTGGCACGATTCAAGAAGGAAGCGGTAGCCGTCTGTTTGCGCCTATTGACGGTTTAGACACACCGACATTACGCGGGCTATGGGCCACTTCTCCATACTTGCATGATGGAGCCGCACGAACGCTGCGTAATGCAGTAGAGCGCCATTCGTCTGTCGCCAACAGTTCATTTCTTCAGAACGAGGACGAAATGAGTAATCTCATCGCATTTCTGAAACAGATAGACGATAACGAACCAGCAGCCACTATCAACTATCCGCCGCAGCTCACTATGCCACCCAACCAGCAGCATTCTGTTGGAGATACGGTAGCGATTACGTTCCTTGCCTCTGATCCTGAGGGTGATAGTTTGACCTTTCGTGCTACGGACTTACCCGATGGGTTGACTATAGATGCAGATAGCGGACAAATTTCGGGCACGCTTACAAAAGCGGGGATTAATCAAGTGACGATTATCGCGCAAGCCAGCAACGGAGCGACCAACTCGGCTACCCTGGTTTGGAGCGTCATTTTACCGCCGACCAGCACACCAACAGATGTACCGACCAGCACACCAACAGATGTACCAACTAGCACAGCAACAGATGTACCGACCAGCACACCAACAGATGTACCGACCAGCACAGCAACAGATGCACCAACCAGCACACCAACAGATGTACCGACCAGCACACCAACAGATGTACCAACTAGCACAGCAACAGATGTACCAACTACCGCAGCAACAGATGTACCAACTACCGCAGCAACAGATATACCGACTACT
>ENA-ORXT01000818-ORXT01000818.1-marine-metagenome-genome-assembly--contig:-NODE-818-length-46006-cov-160.686037_pt1 | contig 46006 bp, 43 predicted proteins | sample MGYA00237868_ERZ511482 | MGnify/ENA metagenome assembly ERZ511482
TTTATAAAATCAACAAAGTACGCTTTTTCATGGAGATGTTTATTCAGGCTTTCATTTTTTTGGTGAAGTTTGTATTTTTCATTATCATATTATCTGTTATCTTTTTTATGCTTTTATCCATAGCTGTGGTTATGTCAATTGCCTTAGTTTACAGAAATTGCTGTTTTGGTTATGGTTATTCCACTCAATTTGAAAGTGACAGGAATATCACGAAAAATATCACCTAATTTGCATATTAGTAAATACTAAAAACATTATTGAAACTTAGGTTTTATAATTGAATAAGCATTTTGTGAGATGAGCTAAATATAATGCTTCATAAATACATAGGTAAAAATTTTAATACTTTACTGACTATTTTTATCTCATAATTGAATTTAAATTTGTTGTGTGACTCCGATTTTTTTAACCAAAAACGCTTTCAAAAAAACTGTTTTAAGAGAAGGCAATAGTTTAAGTATTTAGAAAAAGGTAGCTTTAAACATCTTATTAAAAAAGGAACTATTAAATAATATTTTATGAAAAAATTCTACTTATTCTCCAAGGTAATTAATTAGATAAGATTTTTAAACATAAATGATTTTATGTAAAAATCAGTCTGATTGTAATTATAAAAATTTACCTTTATCCAAACATTTTTCTATTTTTACTTATTATAAAATTAAAACCAATTTGAAGATAGATATTTTAATTATCGGTAGTGGGCCGGCAGGTTCATCAGTTGCGCATAGATGTGTTGAGGCAGGTAAAAGTGTGCTTATTGTTGATAAGCTTTTTGGTGGAACTTGCGCTTTGCGTGGTTGCACACCTAAAAAGGCGATGGAAGCGGTTACCAGTACTTTTTGGCAGGCTAAGAAGATGGAAAAAGCAGGCTTCCCAACTACAAAACAATTTGTTGATTGGCACCAACTTGTTGCCAATAAATCTCATTATACGGCATTGGTGCCAACCAAAACTAAATCAAATTTTGAAAATGCTAACATAAAAACGCTCACCGGTATCGCTAAATTTGTAGACCAGCATACCATTAAAGTGGGCAACAAAACGATAACAGCAAAACAGATTGTTATTGCAACGGGCGCTAAACCCAGACCACTAAATATTGAAGGAGAACAGCACTTAGTAACTAACGATGAATTTTTTAATTTAAATGAACTGCCACCTACTATTGTAATTGTAGGTGGTGGATATATTGCTTTTGAGCTGTCGCACATTATTGCAGCTTGTGGCTCAAATGTTACGATAATAGGCGATGAAGAAATGCCTTTGACTGCCTTTGATGCTGACCTTGTTCAAGATTTAGTTCATGCTACTTTACAAAAAGGGATTGACATAAAATTAGGATATAGCGTAAATAAGGTTGAAAAAATTAACAAGGGATTTGAAGTTACGTGTAAGAGAAATGATGATATGGCGTTTACCTATTCGGCAGACCTTATTATTCATGCAGCGGGTAGAATACCTAATGTAGAAAACTTAGCGGTAGAACAAATCGGTTTAAAATTAAATGAGCAGCACGGCATTGAGGTAAATAAATTTATGCAGACCAAAAAATATGATCATATATACGCCATAGGTGACGTAACGGGTCAGCTGCCTTTTACGGAAACAGCGAGCTATGAGGCTAAAATTGTTGCTCATAATATATTAAATAAAAAGAGAAAAAGTGTAGATTATAAAGGCGTTCCCTTTGGCGTATTTACCTATCCTAAATTAACTAAAGTGGGCAAAAGTGAAGAGGAGCTGAACGTTCAGGGCATTAAATTTGATGTTAAAAAAGAGAATCATAAAGGTTCGTTTATTGAACGGGTAAATATGAACAACTTTGCACGCTACAAAACATTAGTTGACAAAAAGACCGGTAAAATTTTGGGTGCAAGCATATTAGCCAGCCATGCCGATGATATGATAAATTTATTCAGTTTAGCTATTCAACAAGGGATGACGGTACAACAATTTAAAGACCTGTTATTATTATACCCTACAGCAGCGCACGATATTAAATATATGGTTTAAATAACAATATGGCAGCATTGTCGAATTAACATTAAGTTAACGGTTTTCATATATATAGTTAACTTTTAAATTTCTTTAAAATTTGTGCGATCACATATATGTATAGTCTTTATGAATCATTTCGTTCTACTTCACTTTCTAATTTTAAAACCTTACCACCATCTTCTTGTTTTATAAAAAGTGCCTTATCATCAGTTGAGCCATTTCTGGTTACCTCGCTGCCCTTTATTGTTTTGGTAATAGACTCAGTAAACGTACTTTCTACTTTACCGGTAGCATATCCATTTCCCCATTTCCATTTTACTTCTGTTCCTTCTCTTATCATTTTTAATATCTATTTTTTTTACAAGTTTATCTAAACAATACACTAATTTATATTTTTTAAGAAGCAGCACATTTTGGCTCTCAGAAACTTCAGACCCGCTTTTCGCTCAAATTGCTTTCCGCTTTGCTTCCGTGCATAACCGCTTAAACACCCAAATCGGGCCTATTTTAAAAGCCTCGGTTCTTCGTTTAGAAAATATCCATCAACTTAAAAACTGGTCAGTATTTTTAAACTATTAACAACTAAATATAAGCAATTCATTATTACAATAAAAATAATAGCAACATATTTAAATATTGTATTTAAATGTTGGGCATCCAACAACTGCTCAATTTTAATATTTAGCAGGTTGTTAAAACCTCTCAGCTCTGTATAATAATTTGTTAATTTTTAATTTACGAAAATGTGAGCCGGATGCATTGATTTTTGCGAATGGAATCAGAAACTTTGAAACTTATGTTTTGATGATTTATGCAGGATTTTGATAAACACAATTTTTTGAGTTGCATAACTTATATTGAAGGCTTATCTTGGCATCTAAATTACAAACAAATTATGACTGCTGAAATAAAAAAAATTAAGTTAATCAAATAAATTGCTGACTTGCAAGATGAAGATATACTTAAAAAAGTAGAACTACTTTTGGACAGCTCTAAAAATGTTGACTCAATGGTTGAAAGCCTTTTGAAGCCAATAAAAGAGAAGATAGATATTGAACAGTTGAAAAAAGAACAGAACTACCAGGGCTTTGATAAGAAAGAAATTGATAGGCTAATTAAAGAAATAGATTTACAAGAGCCATTAGAGGATTTAATTAATATAATTTAGATTTTTATAAGTGAATTATATATTTGACACAAATGCAGTTTTAATTTATCTAAAAGATCAAGAAAAGAAAGCTTGGATAGATGATGGATAGCTTCTACAGCAAGCATAACTAAATCCAGTTTGATTTCAAATGATAAAGATTTCATACATTTAAATGGCAATTATTTGGATTTGATATTAATAGAGTTGGATGGGAAAAAGAGAAAAGGCTTATAAATTTTTAAAGTGTGGTTAAGCCACAAAAACATGGAACTTAGCGCTGAAGATTATTTTTATTCAAGTTTACTTAACTATTGCAGCGAAATGGGTGTATTTATTGAATCTCATTAAATAGGTGGCACAAAATAATTTAAGGATTTAGATGATAATAATATTTTAATACATAACTTAGAGAACATTGGCGAATCAACATTAATTTCACAACCGTAGAATTTTTTAACATAGAAACATTATGAAAGCAACAGACTTATTTATACAAGCATTGGAGAACGAAGGAGTTGAATATATTTTTGGTTTACCCGGTGAGGAAAATCTCGATTTTTTGGAATCTCTTCGAAAGTCAAATTCAATAAAATTAATTCTTACCCGCCACGAACAAGGTGCCGGTTTTATGGCTGCTACTTATGGAAGACTAACTGGTAAACCAGGCGTTTGTTTATCAACTTTAGGTCCTGGAGCTACCAATATGGTTACGCCTGCAGCTTATGCCCAATTGGGCGCTATGCCAATGGTTTTAATTACAGGCCAAAAACCGGTTAAAAAAAGTAAGCAGGGCAAGTTTCAAATTATAGATGTGGTAGAAATGATGCAACCCTTAACGAAGTACAGTAAACAAATAAATCATGGCAATAATATTCCTTCCATTATTAGGGAAGCTTTCAGGTTAGCCAGAGAAGAAAGACCGGGCGCTGTACATCTTGAATTACCAGAAGATATTGCTGCAGAAAACGTTGATGAAACTTCAATTTTTCCGGTGGTGGATTATAAAATTCCAAATGCAGCTACTGAAACAATTGAAAAAGCTTGCGATATGATAAAAGCTGCGAAAAAGCCCTTGCTACTTATTGGGGCGGGCGCCAATCGAAAACGGGCAAGTAATTCGTTAACTAATTTTGTAGATACTTTGGGGATTCCATTTTTTAATACCCAAATGGGAAAGGGCATTATAGATGAACGCCATCCGCTATATTTAGGAACGGCGGCTTTATCAGATTATGATTTTCTGCACGAAGCAATCAACAAATCAGACCTCATTATTAATGTTGGTCACGATACAATTGAGAAGCCACCGTTTTTTATGAACCACGGAGATAAACGCAAGGTGATTCACGTTAATTTTTTCCCTGCTGAAATTGATGAAGTTTATTTTCCACAACTTAACGTGATTGGAGATATTGCCCACAGCATATCACAATTCACCGAGTCTTTAAAATCCAATTCAAAAAAATGGGACATTAGTTTATTCTTAAAAATAAAAGAAAATATATCGAATCATTTGTCGAAATACGAAAACGACCACCGCTTTCCTATACTGCCCCAATGCTTAGTAAAAACATTGAGGGATGTTTTGCCGGATGATGGAATAATTACTTTAGACAATGGCATTTACAAATTATGGTTCGCCAGAAATTATCCGGCATATTTCCAAAACAGCTTAATTCTTGACAATGCATTGGCAACTATGGGTGCGGGTCTTCCATCTGCTATGATGGCAAAAGAACTAAATCCAAACAAAAAAGTGGTTTCGGTAAATGGCGATGGCGGTTTTATGATGAACTCACAAGAACTGGAAACTGCGATGCGGTTAAAGTTAGATTTGGTAGTAATCATCTTAAACGATAATGCTTATGGTATGATAAAATGGAAACAAGAAGGAGATGGCTTCCCACAATATGGTCTTGATTATCGCAACCCCGATTTTGTGCAATATGCCAAAAGTTTCGGAGCTACAGGGCACCAGCCTAACTCTGTAGAAAGTTTTAAAGAGACTTTGCAAACCGCCTTAAACTCAAAAGGCGTACATATTATTGATTTGGGTGTAGATTATTCGCTTAATCACGAAATATTAAATATCCGAATAAAAGAATATTCAGAAACGATAAAAAATTAAAAACAATGGATAGTAGTGTAACCATAAATCCTGCAACAGGAGAAAAAATTGCCGAATACAAGCGTATTTCAGCACAGGAGGTTAAAGAAAAGGTAAGTGATGCTAATAACACCTTTAAATTGTGGAAAAAGTATTCCTATGAAGAGCGTGCAAAACTGATGAATAAGTTGGCAGATATTTTTGAAGAAAATGAAGAAGAATACGCACAACTTGCCACTAAAGAAATGGGGAAAACGATTGACCAGTCACGCAAAGAAATTAAAAAGTGTGCAAAAATCTGCCGCTACTATGCTAACAATACCAGCAGCTTGTTGGCCAATGAAACTGTAGAAACGGAGGCCGCTAAAAGTTATGTTACCTTTCAGCCCATTGGTGTAATTTTGGCGATAATGCCCTGGAACTTTCCATTTTATCAAGTCATACGATTTGCAGCTCCAGCGCTAATGGCGGGCAATTCAGGCGTGCTAAAACACGCTTCAAATGTACAAGGCTGTGCTTACGCTTTAGAAGATGCTTTTGTAAAAGCAGGATTTCCTGAGGCAATATTTTCAAATCTAAACATAAGTACCAAACAGGTTAAGGCAATTATTGAAAACGAAAATATTGTTGCGGTTACCCTTACCGGCAGCGAACCTGCAGGTCGTTCTGTGGCATCCATAGCAGGTCAAAATTTAAAGAAAACAGTAATGGAGCTTGGCGGTAGTGATGCATACATTGTATTAGAAGATGCTGATTTAGAGGAAGCAACCGACTTAGCCACTTTCGGAAGATTACAAAATAACGGACAGACTTGTATTGCTGCTAAAAGATTTATAGTGCTGGATGCGATTTATGATGATTTCATGAAACTGTTCTCAAAAAAAATGGAAGAAGCCAAAATGGGCGAGCCAACTGATGAGCAGTCCTATTACGGGCCTATGGCACGCGCCGACCTCCGTGATGAGCTTCACGAGCAAGTAGAAAAAACGATAGCTCAAGGAGGTAAACTGATTTTAGGAGGCGTGATACCTGAAAGACAAGGCACCTATTATCCGGCAACAATTCTTGGAGATATAAAACCTGGAATGGAAGCTTTCGACAATGAATTATTTGGACCCGTAGCCTCGGTAATAAGGGCTAAAAATGAAAAAGAAGCCATCGAACTCGCCAATAATACGCTGTTCGGTTTAGGTTCTGGGGTAATTACTGCCAACCAAAAACGGGGTGAACAAATAGCCTTACAGTTAGAAGCAGGAAGTAGTTTTGTAAATAAATTGGTAGTATCAGACCCCAGGCTGCCTTTTGGTGGAATAAAAAATAGCGGTTATGGAAGGGAACTCTCTGGCTATGGAATTAGAGAATTTGTAAACACGAAATCTATTTGGATTGATTAAGGAACGAGTAAGCTCTTACAACTTTTCAATCTACCGCAAGTCTTTTCGACTTGTGGAATTAATAACCTTCAAGTCTTTTTGACTTGATTAGAAAACGAATCAATCTACCGCAAGTCTTTTCGACTTGTGGAATTAAAACCTTCAAGTCTTTTTGACTTGATGAGAAAACGAACCCTTGCGCTTCGTTGAAAGGGCAGTCCCGCTTTCCGCTAAATCTTTTTGTTCCGCTTCGCTCCACAAAAAGGATACCGCTGCAATCGGGTTTAGCTTAAAGACTTTGCTGCTTCGTTGGAAGCTTACATTTTACGGTAGCGCACATTTTACTGTGTCTAAAAAAAGGTTTGCAACTGTTCACATTTACCCGCCGAATGTTTTATCGCTCATTTTTTTATTTATATAATTTTTAATCATAATAAATAAATGGTAATTGTTGGAAATCTTTTTTCCTTAATAATAGCCTAATCACACTTTAATGGACGGTATCAATCTTACAAAATGAATGTAGAAAATCGAATGCTAATTTTTGATATTCGAAAATTTACCGTATGCCTAAACAACGTGTATCCAATAGCTACCTGAATATCACCTCACTCGTACTAACAAACATTCCAAATATAGGCCTATCCTATCAATATATTATATCTTCATAATATTTTCAAACCAAATATTGCCATTAGACATATTTTGGATACTTATAAAATATAAACCAACAGGCAAATCATTTAAGTCAATGGATACATCTATATTGGTATTTAAAGTTTGATAAATATTACCAAGCCCGTCTATTATGGTAATCGTGTAATTTTGACGAAGTCCTTTTATAGTATAAAAACCAGTAGTAGGATTTGGGTAAACCTGTATATTATTTTCAGCGGTAAATACGTCTGCCGATGTGTCTAATAATGTCAAAAGGCCATCACAATTTTCATCAATGTTATTGCCTGCAATTTCTGTTGCCCCGGGATTAATGCTTGCATCATTATCATTGCAATCTTCATCTAATGCATAGCCATCATTGTCATTATCAATAACAACCGTTGTGCTGCTTGAACTTACGTAAGCCCCATGCAGGCAATCAATAAAATTATTTGCGCCAGGTGCATCTACGTGGTAATGATATCCTCTAACATCGTCATAATGTCCTCTGCATTCATCAAGGTCGGTTGGTGCTGTTCCATCTTCATTTAAGTGGGCATATATACCGTGGCCATCTAAGGCATAACCAATAAACGGAGCGTGTGCATCGTTTTGCGCTATTGTTGTATTTATTCCGGTAGTGGTGTGGTAATGATAGCCTGCAACTAAATTAATATGTCCGCCGGCATCATCGAAAGGTGCTAAAGTATATGCACCCAAAATTGCGCTTGTTGGAGCAGGCGCATCGTATCGAACACCGTTAAAAGCAAGCCCTCTAACCGAAGGGCCTTGGTTGCCCACGCCAGGAGGACCCATACCACCAAAGTTAACCGGACTATCTAACATTACTGGTGTAACTGGTATTAAATAAGTTTGGCTAATATCGGTTACGTAAGACGGTAAACATTCCACACAAAAGTTTTTATATTCGGCACCTACATTTGGATTGGCAGCGTTGGCACAATCATCTTCTGTTTCGGTGGTGTAAATGTCGCCATTAGAATCGTACATTAACCAGGTATCATCATTATAAAAAGTAGCCATATTTTCGATGAAAGCACCATCAACATCGTACAGTTCCCCGTCTTCTAACCAAACGCCACCTTTGTCAGCACCATCAGCAATATTTTCCGGACACCAGGGACCCATTTCATGGTCGGTTGGCAGGCTGCTGCTCACTATTTCAAAACAATAAGTTTCAGTTCCATCGGATAAGGTGCAGTTGACTGTGGTGATGGTAAGGTTTACACCATCTTCTAAAAAGAGTAATGGATTAACGTTGTTTACTGTTTGTGCATTTAAAATTGAAGTGCTGATACAAACCGTAAATAGAAATTGTAATACGTTTTTCATTATTTATTTTTTTTATGAAATATTAAAATTTGTGTGTAGAATTTTTCTTAAAATCCATCCTAAAAATAAAGACATTTTAGAATAGAAAACACCTACTTTTTTCTAATTGTTTTTTAAAACAAAATTAGACTTGTTTGCTGTTAGATTTGCGGTATAGTTATTTTTACCATTTAAAATAAACTGTTGTTTTTCAAAGCCGTCTTTAAAAATTATTAAAGCACTTTGGCTATTGTATATGTTTTCGAAACTGGAATTTTTTATGGTTACAGATATGAAATTAGCTGGTACTCCTTTTACTTTAAATAATACGTTGGTTTCGTGCCCTAATTTTACAGCTCCGTTTGCTAAAGTTACCGGTTCTTGTTTATTGAAACTTATTGAAAGGCTGGCTAACATATGCTCAATTACTAATTCGTTAAATATTTCTGCTGTTGCATAAGAGTCTTTGCCGCAAAGGTTATGAACTTCATATTCGAAAGCGGTTAGTGCTGCTCTTATTTGCAATACCCATGTACCATCTTTTTGTTGTACTAACATAGTGCTTGATACATCGGGCGAATGTGGTGTAAGGATGGATGATGAACATATTATTAATAAAAACAGCAGGGCTGTTTTAAAAAGGTTTGTGCGAAGGAGCGAAGTTGGTAATTTAGCCCCGATTGCAGCGGTTATGCTATTTTGCAGCGTTTGCTTTTGTAGCGAGGCAATAGCATTTGAGCGGAAAGCGGGACCCAAAGTTTTTGCGGGTGATTCTGTTCCGCTTCTAAAAAAAGTTGTGTAATAAGCCTGTCGGATAGATACGAATTTAAACATCTAATTTATTTGTATTTTTCATAAATGATTTAAACAGAAGAAAGAACAAGGCAATGATTTCTATCTTTGCACTCCTTTCTTTCAGCTATTCCCGGTTTAGTGTTTCAGGCTTTTTTCAATCAGGTCTCGGTTGAAGAACAAAGGAGATTCTGGATATTTTGTTCCGTTTTACTGCACAAAATTCCAGAATGATGGGTTTATTAGAGCTTTTTGTACTTCTTTTTGAGACAAATAATCCAAGCCGAGAATAGCTGCTGTTCTCTTTTCTTTAACAAGAAATTAATTTGCGTATGCGCCTTGCAAACAGTTAATAAAATTGTTATTACCCGCTTTGTCAACATGATAATGATAGCCTCTTACATCGTCGTAATGTCCTCTGCATGCATCTAAATCTGTTGGTTCGTTTCCGTTGGCATCTAAGTTTTCGTAGATGGCGTGCCCGTCTAATGCGTAACCAATCATGGCGGCGTGTCCATCATCTTGTGCAATTTTTGTGCTGATACCCGTAGCGGCATGATAATGATAGCCTGCATTGGGATTAATGTGTCCGCCGGCATCGTCGAAAGGAGCTAACGTATAAGCTGCCAGAATAATATTGGTTGGCGCAGGCGCATCAAAACGCACTCCGTTAAAGGCAATGCCTCTTACGGAAGGTCCGCTGCTACCCATACCGCCAAAGTTATTCGGGTTATCTAAAATTACGGGTGTTGTTGGAATTAAATAGGTTTGACTAATATCTTCTACATAGGCGGGTAAACACTCTACACAAAAGTTTTGATATTCCGCTCCTACATTAGGGTTGGCAGCGTTCTCACAATCTTCTTGTGTATTGGTAGTATAGATGTCGCCATTTGAATCGTACATTAACCAGGTATTATCATTATAAAAAGTTGCCATATTTTCAATGAAAGCGCCATCTACATCATATACTTCGCCACCTTCTAACCAAATACCGCCTGCTTCTGCATCATCTGCAATATTTTCGGGACACCAGGGACCCATTTGGTGGTCTGTTGGCATGCTATTAGATACAATTTGATAACAGGTAGTTGCTGTTCCGTTAGAAAGGGTACAATTAACGGTGCTTATCGTAAAGTTTGTACCATCTGTTAAAAACAGGGATTCATCTACGGCTACAATTGTTCTGCTTGACATCGTATCGTCGATATCGGTATTGTCGCTTACATAACCGGTTGGTTGGTCGCAAGCCGATTGACTAACCGCAGGATTTCCAAAACCATCACCATCAGCATCTTCGTACCAGGTTGCCGGACCCGGACCGTCGCAAACGCCACATTCATCCTCCGTTCCTTCACAAATTGCTTCGCCACAATCTGCCGGACAGTTGTCTGCTGTTTCTGGTCCGCCGCAAATACCGTCGCCGCAACAAGGTCTGCCGGGTGGTACTTCATCGCACGATGGTAGTTCTCCTCCGCCGGGTGGCATAACTACATCATCTTCTTCAACCGCCCAGGCACCCAGAAAACAATCGAAAAATTCGTTGGCTCCTAAACCATCAACATGATAATGATAGCCTCTTGTATCATCGTAATGTCCTCTGCATTCATCTAAGCCGGTGGCTTCGTTTCCATTGGCATCAAACTGTGCGTAAATGCCATGGCCATCTAAAGCATAGCCAATCATTGCTGCATGATTATCTGTTTGTTCTATTCGTGCTGCGAAACCTGTATCGCCATGATAGTGATAACCTAAACGATTATTAATATGACCACCGGCATCATCAACCGGAGCAATTTGATAGCCAGCCAAGATGATATTTATATCTGCCGGATGGTCGTAACGCACACCATTGAAAGCCAAACCTCTAACAAGGGGACCATACTCTATATTTGGGTCGTCTAATGTTGGGCCGTCTCCCAATTGGGTAGATGTTTGTTGAATGACCGGTGTAATCGGAATTAAATAAGTTATCTCAACGTCTACATGTTCGGGCAAACATTGTGCACATACGTTCATATAAATATCTTCAATATTGGGGTCGGCTCCCTGCTCGCAATCTTCCAATGTTTCCATTCGGCGAACGGTTCCATCATCTTCAAACATTTTCCAATTATCATCATTATAAAAAGTGGCGAGATTTGCTATGAAGGGACCATCAACATCATAAACTTCTCCATCGTGAATCCACAAGCCACCTGCTTCCGGTCCATCGGTAATGTTTTCCGGACACCAGGGACCCATGGCGTGTTCTGTTGGAAGATGTCTTGAAACGATTTGGTAACAGTCCGTTTCCGTACCATCAGAAAGTGTGCAAGGAACGGTTGTTATGGTTACGTTGCTTTCATCAGTAAAAAATAGATTTTGGTCAACATCTAATACCAATCTTTCACCACCGCCGCCTGTGTCATCATCATCTGTATTATTGGCAACATAACCCATTGGTTGGTCGCAAGCCATTTGGCTGACTGCCGGGTTGCCTAATCCGTCGCCATCGGCATCTTCGTACCATGTTGTTGGTTCACAATCTTCACAATCGAAGCTTCCAACTGCTGGTGGTATGCAAGGTTCTGTTTGTGCCCCTGCCCACAACAAGCTCATAGTAAAAATAATAGTGAGGCTGATTTGTCGATAAAATAGCATAGTTTAAATTTTCTCTCTGGTTATAATTGTCTAATAAATGTATTTTTTCTTAAAAAAATAAATGTTTTGTAATTTTTTAAAAAATTTTAAGGTTGAGTTTTGTAAAATGGAACACCGTATATTAAATACAAGTTAGTGGTAGAAACACCCACCTAATCTATATATTAATTTTTTTTGCATTCATTTTATCAAAAAAATCCATTATACTTTAAGGAAATTTGGTATCTTTTGCCTATATTGTAAAAGAAGAAGGTTCTACTTGGTATCGCCGTAATTCTTGAATATGTTACAAGATGTACTTAAAATCGGTAAAAACAGATAGCGATTTAGCCCGCTTTTACTAGCGCAAGTTATAAGAAGACAAAAACAAAATGTCGGCACTTAATGCGGTACGCAATAAAATCATTCACCTCGTTTTTGCTGCAGTAGCACAGCAAAGGAGGTATGAAAAAGATTATGTTTACCGATCGGCAATTTCAGTAGTTTAAAATAATAGTTGCTGTATTTGAAATAAAATAAAAAGCAGATAACTTAGCCATATCGGCTGACGAAGCAGAATTGAAAATTTCAAACTCAAATGGGACAAGTTTTTTATTTCGTTATACTAATAAATGCCAACTAATTCGATAAACTAATCCACTAAACCTAACAATCATCTCAATACAATAATTTGTGGAAAACGGGTACGATTGTTTAACCAACAACCAGGCACATAAGAGTTGGCATCAATGTAAACCGTTTCTAAGCTTTCTAAATTACAAACATTGTCGGGTATGTAAGTCAATGTACCATTGCCCGTCATTTTAAGTTCAATTAAACTTTGCAATAAACCAATATTAGGCGACAGCTCTTCAATATTATTTCCGCTAATGTCAAAATATTCTAAGTTAACCAAACCTCCAATTTCTTCTGGTAAATAAACGATATCGTTTTCTGCAATTGTAAACTCCTCTAAGCTTTCCAAAAAAGTTACTGAAGCGGGCAATGTAGCTATTTTGTTATTATTAAGCTTAAATGTTTTTAGCTGAGTTAGATTGCCTAAACCAGCCGGAATTTTTATAATATTGTTAAACGACAACGATAAATATTCTAAATTGGTCAATTCAAATAACTCCTCTGGTAATTCTTCTATTTTATTTGCCGAAATTATCAACCGCTTCAATTTTTTTAACTGGCCTATTTCTTTTGGAATAGTAGTTAGGTTATTCCTAAATAGATCAAGAGTTTCCAAATTTTTACATTTAAATACTTCTACAGGTATTTGTTTAAGAAACTTATTTCTGTAGTTAAGCCTAGTAATGGTATGTGGGTTGTTTTTAATTGAAGATTGGCTTACAAAGCAAGCATTAAGTAAAAAGATAGTTGTTGATAATACAAAAACAAGCTTTAATTGATAAATTTTCATTTTTTAGAGTTTATGTAAATATAGAACATTTTGATTTAACGTTTTGTGAAAATATGCTGATGTTAAGCGTAACCATTTGCTGTTGTAAAACAGACAGATTCTAAACAAGCTGTTGCATTGATGTTTTCTCATCACAGCCCTCTCAGAATATCGAAAATCAAAAACCTTTCTTTAAAATCATACTATTGAGATTTACGGTGCGCTGCGGCGTAAATCTTACATTTATTTCCTAAAGCTTCCTTAACTTCTAAATATCCTTACACTATAAAAACCTATATTTGCAACAATGGATACAGAAGCCACAAACGAAGCTTTAGACAAGGATCAGTTATTTGAACATTACAAAATTAAAGTTGACAAAGGCCAAGAAGCCTTGCGGGTGGATAAGTTTTTGATGAATAGGATGGAGAAAACCAGCCGAAACAGAATTCAAAATGCTGCCAAAGCGGGTTGTATAGTGGTTAATGAAAAGGAAGTAAAATCTAATTACAAAATAAAGCCGGGTGATATTATAAAACTATTATTACCACAAGAACCGCGCACCTTAGAGTTAATTGCAGAAGATCTTTCTTTAAACATTGTTTATGAAGATGATACTTTGGTAATTGTAAACAAACCTTCGGGCTTGGTTGTCCATCCTGGTCATGGCCACTATTCTGGCACTTTAGTAAATGGGTTAAAATTTCATTTTGAAAATTTACCTCAAAACAAAAATTTTGACTCACGCCCTGGTTTGGTTCACCGAATTGATAAATTAACTACTGGCTTATTAGTAGTAGCCAAAACAGAATACGCGATGAGCCATTTAGCTAAGCAGTTTTTTGATAGAACTGTTAACCGAAGATACCAGGCATTAGTTTGGGGCGATTTGGAAGAAGATGGCACCATTGAAGGCAACATAGGTCGTCACTTGAAAAACCGTAAAAGGATGACCGTTTTTCCTGAAGGTGATTATGGTAAACATTCGGTAACACATTATAAAGTATTGAAGCGTTTTGGTTATGCTACTTTGGTAGAATGTAAGTTGGAAACTGGAAGAACGCATCAAATAAGGGTTCATTTTGCTTATATAAAACATCCGCTGTTTAACGATGCTACGTATGGTGGTGATAAAATAATGAAAGGCACCGTTTTCACTAAGTACAAGCAGTACGTTGACAATTGTTTTAAAATAATTCCTCGGCAGGCTTTACATGCTAAAACCTTAGGCTTTATTCACCCAGAAACTAAAGAGGAAATGAGCTTTGACTCTGATTTGCCAGACGATTTTGCGCAAGTATTAGAAAAGTGGGAGCATTATGTGCAGTACCGAAATGTGGATTGATAGTAGCTATTTTTGAAGTGAGGCTAAAAAGCCCCAATCCTTTTCTCGTACAACTCTTTGCTTTGTGCTATGCTTATATTTAGCTCGTTCATAATAGCATCAACACGGCTTTCTATGTTTTTTAGGCCATCATTAATGTTAGTAATTTCGCCTACTGCAACTGCTACTTCTAAAGCTTTTATTATTTCTAATGCTTCGCCGTGTAAACTATTTAAGCTATTGACTGCCTTTTCGGTATTGCTTAATGTTTTGTTGTAGCTGCCCCTTGTTTTGGCAATAGCATTGCCCAATTCGTTTCTGGTAGTAGCATCGCTTAAACTATTAGTTTGATTTTCCATGGCATTAAACAAGTTATCTGCATCGCCTTTTAATCGTTCGTATTCTTTGTTTAAATCTTCTACCTCTTTATTAACCTTATGCCACTGACGGTAAACTTTTTTAAATTCAGCGTCCGCATTTTCAGCATCTTTTATTGCTTGTTGAAAAGTAGTTAGTTTTTCAACTGCAACTTCAACTTTATTATCTGTATTCTCTTTTTGCTTTTCAAACTGGTTAATCTGCGATTGAAATTTTTTCTTCAATTTAGGCAAATCTTCAGGCCCACGATAGCATCCGCTCATTAAAAAAAATATTATTGCCAAAATGCTCAAGCAGTAAAATGTCTTTTTCATAAAAATATTTTGAACAGGCAAATTTAGTATTCTTTTAAAACAAAAAGAATATTGTTTTTGTATGGAAGAAGATTAATTATTTTAATTATTAGGTATTAAATAATTAATTGAAGCATTTATGCCTACTGTAAAATTATTGGCCTTTGCATCATAAGAAGCTTCATTAAACACATGTTTTAAATCATCAATATTGTAGGTATAGGTTGATTTTGCACCAACACTCACGTAGTAGTTTTTGGCTAAAAACACATCATATTCTAAGCCAAAAACAAAACCTAAATCTTGTGTTCTTTCTATACTGTTTTTAGAAATTAGCGATTCATTTACGTTGCTTCTATAGCCTTGCAGTTTACTGTATTGAACACCAAAAATATAATTTAAAATAATTGGGTTTTGAGTAACATTACTAAACTGTTCCCATTTGTATTTAAATGTTAAAGGAAAATGCACATAATCCATTCTTAATTCGGTTTCAATTTTTTTAAGATTAATAATTTGTGCTATTTTTTGACCTTGGTTGGCGCTGTAAACTCCCAATTCAACACCAAATTTTGAACCAAAATCATAACCAACACTTCCGCCATATTGATGCCCAAGTGTAATTGGGTACATAATACTGTTTGATGCACTTTCTGTTGGTTGGTTGTTTAGCACCCAAGTATTTAACGCCGCTCCACCGAAACCGAAATGTAGGCCAGTTCGTTTTATCAGTTTTTGCTTTAATATATTATTAATCCCTTTTCGGTTTAATGCTCTTAAATCTTCTAGCATACCATCGCCACCATCTAAAGAGAGACTTATATCATTATTATAACCGTATACTGGGTTGATTAGAAATGGAATAGTGGTAGTTGCATTAAAGTTTTCAAAATTATTTCCTATTCTATCAATACTAGCTGTTTCTGAGTCAATTAATATTTGCTCATTTTTAGTTTTATTGGATTCAGCAACTTCATCAGCGGTAACATCACCCTCGTAAAAAGCCAACATGTTTTTTACATCATTGTAAGAAAGTAATGACTCACCATTAGATGATTGATATTTATATTTGGGAGGCATTTTATAAAAATCTTCATTGTACCTGTATGCTATTTTTGTTACTTCCTTTATTACGGGTACTTCCTTTGTAATAATAGTTGGGCTTTGAGTGAAACTTTGCATATAGCTCCAAAATGCCTCATCATTATGAGTAGACGTTATTAGCGTAGTGTTATTTTCTGCACGTAATGCCATATAATATTTTGTAGCAAAAACAGATAAACAAATGGCAGCCAACATTAATGCAGCAAATTTTGAATATAAAAAAGGGGAAGGTCCACCTTTTTTAATATCACGATAAATTTTAGACTCTATAATAGACCAGTTATAACCATTAGGGCTTACTTCGTGCTTATCTAATCGATCACGAAAAACCTTATCCATATTATTACCAATATTATTATTTGCCATAAGCTTGTCTGTAGCTTTCGTCTAAATTTATTATCATTTCTTGTAATAAATATCTTGCTCTTGCTAACTGCGATTTTGAAGTGCCTTCGCTAATGCCTAACATTAGACCAATATCTTTATGTGGGTAACCGTCAATCACATATAAATTAAAAACTGTCTTATAACCTGGAGAAAGTTTTTCAACCATCTTCATAATATCTTCAGCTTGTAAACGGTTCAAAGTGTTGTCGTAAACTTTTTCTCTCTCCGAATCACCTATGTCCACTATAGGATATAATGATACTTTTTTTCTGTATTTTTCGATCGCAGTATTTACAATAATTCGTTTCAACCACCCTTCAAATGAACCTTCAAATCTAAATTTTTTTAAATTTTTATATATTTTGGTGAAACCGTCCTGCAAAATATCTTCCGCACTATGAAAATCTTTGGCATACCGCAAACATATACCAAACATTTTTGGTGCATATTTTTCATACAACTCTTTATAAGCTGAAATCTCATTTTTCAAACAACGCCTCACAAGGCTATAATCGACGTCTTTTTTCGAAATCTTTGCCATATTACTATTGGTTAGATGCATATCCTTCTAAAAAGGTTGCTCGCTAAAGGTAAACATAAGCAATAATTATTAAAATTTATTTAAATAAATTAAGAATTTTTGGGTGGCTTTATAGCGATGTGATATTAAATTCTTTTCTTTAGCTTCCATTTCAGCAAAAGTTTTATCGCTATTTATCGGCTTAAAAATAGGGTCGTAACCAAAGCCTGTAGTACCAGTTTTACAATCTAAAATTGTGCCCTCAGCCTCTCCTAAAAAAGTATGTTCTTCTCCATTTATAATTAAGGCAATAACGGTTTTAAATTTAGCATTCCGATTGTTATTATCTTTTAACTCAGTTATCAATTTATTCATATTATCATTTGCATTTTTATGTTCGCCTGCATAGCGTGCGGTATAAACGCCTGGTGCGCCATTTAATGCTTCCACAAATAAACCAGTATCTTCTGCAAAACAATTTACACCAAACTTATTTGCTATAAACTTTGCCTTGTGTAATGCATTTTCTTCTAAGGTTTCATACGGTTCTTCAATATCTTCCGTAAAATTCAATTCTTTTAAAGAAGTTATTTCAAACTTGCCCCCAACAATTTGTTGAATTTCTTTTAGTTTGTTTTTATTGCCAGTTGCAAAAACTAATTTCATAACTTATTGATTATCAATTTCTTTATTTAGGTTATTTAAATATATTTTGTAATGCTTTCCATAACAATTTTTTCTTTTCAGGATGCTTTTGTAAAGCATTAATTGAATGTGAAAGTAACAACACTTTATTATCGAAAACGGTAGGTACATAAGCATCTACATTAATATACAAACCCATTTTTAAAGGGTTAATACCAAAAAATAAACATTTGCTATTGCTTAAATAACGCCATAGTATATTTAAATTAATATTAGGCTTTCTAACAATAAACACCTTTTCCATTGTTAAACCTACCGCTTCTAAAATTTTTATTAGCAAAACATTTTCAGGCGAATTTAAATCGGCAATATTATGACTTACTACCAATAATACTTCGGCATTTTCATTTCCTACGCGCTCTAATTGATCTAAACAATTTTCGTTAACATAATTGAGCCGATTACTTGAGATGCAGAATTTTTGCCGCTTATCGTATATTTTCAATTTTCTGATATCCAAATTTTCCATTGGCTTGCAATTTAAAACAAAGTTTTTATTGATTTACAGGTAGTTTAGTATCAGTATTTGTAATTTTGCAAAAAATATAATGTATGAGCGAAGTATTAGATGTTGAAATAGTAGTGAATAAAATAGAAACCTCTAAATTATCTGAAGTTGATTTTGATAATTTAAAATTTGGTGGAACTTTTTCGGATTACATGGTTACTGTTGATTATATTGACGATAAATGGACGACACCCGTAATTGGACCATACCAGAATTTAAGCATAAGTCCGGCTTGCTCTGCCTTGCATTATGGTCAAGCTATTTTTGAAGGTATGAAAGCCTACAAAAGTGTTGATGGAAGCGTTGCCTTATTTAGGCCCGAAAGAAATGCAATTAGATTAAATCAATCTGCGGTAAGAATGTCAATGCCCGAGCTACCAGAAAAACTATTTTTAAAAAGCCTTAAAGCCTTGCTAAGTTTAGAAAAAGCCTGGGTACCAGAAAAAGAAGGACATTCATTGTACCTAAGACCTTATATGTTTGCTAACGACCCATACATTGGGGTGCGTTCTTCAAAAAACTATAAGTTTATTATTTTTTGTTGCCCAGTTGGTAAATATTATGGCAAAAAAATAAAAGTTAAAGTAGCAGAACATTATGTAAGAGCGGTAAAAGGAGGCACTGGTTTTGCCAAAGCAGCAGGTAACTACGCTGCCACGCTTAACCCAGCTACGCAAGTAGCAAAAGATGGCTTTAATCAAGTACTTTGGACAGATGCTTATGAGCATAAATATGTACAAGAAATTGGTACGATGAACTTTTTTACTATTATAGATGGTGTGGCTTATACTGCCCCAATTGATGGTCAAATTTTAGAAGGTGTTACCCGAAATAGCGTAATGGCACTTTTAAAAGATAGAGGAATGGATGTTGTTGAAAGACCAATTACAATTGATGAAATTGCCGACGCTTTTGATAACGGTAAATTAGAAGATGCTTTTGGCACAGGCACAGCTGCATCTGTTGCTCCAATAGCCGAAATAAACTACAAAGGTAAAGCACTAACCATTGCTGAAGATAGATCAATAGCAGAAAGCATTAAGCAAGAGTTAGATGATATTAAATATGGAAGAATTGCTGACAAACATAATTGGATGGTGGTAGTTGATTAATATATGGTAATGAATACTATTGAACAATGGTTGGGCATTTCTGAAGCTAATCAAATAAGGCTACTCTTTAGCATTGTTGTAATTACTGTAATTTGGTTGGTTCGAAAGTTGATTCAACGTTTTATTCATAAAAGTGAAGAATCGCTACTTAAAAAGTATCGCCTAAATAAAATAGCAACTTACCTAAGCTACTTTTTAATATTGTTATTGCTGGCAAGAATTTGGATTAGTGAATCTGGTTCTTTTGCTACCTATTTTGGTATACTTTCGGCAGGTATTGCTATTGCTTTAAAAGATCCGATAGTTAATATTGCCGGTTGGTTTTACCTCACCTTTTGGCGCCCAATTGATGTTGGCCAACGCGTAGAAATTAACGACGCAAAAGGTGACATTATTCATATCGGTTTTTTTTATTTTACTATTAATGAAATTGGTAATAGAATAGAAAGTGAGCAAAGTACTGGCAGAATTATTCAAATACCGAATGCAAAAATTTTTACCGAACAGCAAGCTGTTTATACCAAAGGTTTCGAATATATTTGGAACGAAATACCTGTATTAATTACCTTTGATAGTAATTGGAAAAAGTGTAAACAACTACTAACCAATATTGCCAATGATTGTTGCAAAGAAGCTACCAAAGAAGCGAGAAAGAAGTTGGAGAATGCCACCAATGATTATGTTATTTATTATAGTAAATTAACACCAATAGTTTACACCGATGTAAAAGATAGCGGTGTTTTATTAACTATTAGATACCTTTGCAGCCCATACCAACGTAGAGGCAGCCAGCAACAAATTTGGGAGCAAATTTTAGATGTTTTTGATGCCAATACAGATTTAGAGTTGGCCTACCCTACTACCAGCCAATACAATATTAATACATCATTAAAATAAAAATAAGCTTGTTGAATAGAATTGAGGAAACTGAATTAATATTAAATGCTGATAAAAGTGTTTACCATTTAAATTTAAAACCTGGCGATTTAGCGACTACTATAATTACAGTTGGTGATCCGCACCGAGTGCAACAAGTAAGCAAATACTTTGATGTGGTGGAGTTGACCAAAGAACGAAGAGAATTTGTTACACATACAGGAACACTTAATGGTAAACAAATTTCAGTTTGTTCAACCGGTATGGGTACCGACAATATTGATATTTTTTTAAATGAAGTAGATGCTTTGTTTAATATTGATTTAAATACACGCATTGTAAAAAATGAATTTACAAAGCTTAATTTTGTAAGAATTGGTACCAGCGGAGCATTACAAAAAGATATTATTTTAGATAGTTATATTGCTACCGAATATGCAATTGGTTTTGATACCTTAATGCAGTTTTACTTATTAGAAGAATTGGATTTAGATTCCGCTATAAAAAAGCATCTTACCAAAAACAAAATAAATTTACCTTTATATACTTGCGAAGGCAACACTGCACTAATTAATAAATTTAGCGATTTTTGCAGAAAGGGAATTACCATAACTAACCCTGGTTTTTATGGGCCACAAAGTAGGGTGTTACGTTTACCAATAAAACACCCTAAATTGATGAACGCTTTGGCTAATTTTAGATGGGATAATAAACGCATCACTAACTTAGAAATGGAAACGGCTGGTATTTATAGTTTGGCTAAATTGCTTGGTCATAATGCGGTATCTCTAAATGCAATGATTGCCAATCGTGCATCAAAACAGTTTAGTAATAAACCAGCAGACACCGTTGAAAATTTAATAAAGAATACGTTAGAAAGATTGGTTGAAATTTGATAAAATAAATTTTCTATATTTGTAAATAAGAAACTTATTTGTAATGGGTAATTAGCTCAGTTGGTTTAGAGCGCTGCCTTGACAGGGCAGAGGTCACCGGTTCGAATCCAGTATTACCCACTTTTTAGGCATCTTCGGTTTCTTGCCATTGTAACATTCCGCCAAGTAAATTTCTAACTTTGGTATAACCCAAACCTTCTAAATATTGTTTGGCTTTTCCGCTTCTTGCACCCGATCTGCAATGCAATATCAGCTCTTCATTTTTATAAGTTTCAAATTCAGCTAAACGATCATTTAATTCACTCATTGGTATTAGTTTAGCACCAATGTTAAAGGCTTCATATTCATTAGCTTCCCGCACATCAAAAATGTTTAGAGTTTCTTTATTCGCCATTCTTTGTTTTAATTCGGCTACTGTAATATCTTCCATTATTAGTTAGTTTTTATAAATTTTTGAATACCGCTTTTCCCATCAGCAGTCAATCTAATAAAATACATTCCGTTAGATAGCTCACTAATATCCGCTTGGTTAATAAAGCCATTGTAATGCTGTACCAGTTTACCTGCTGCATCTAAAATTTCTATCGCTTCAACTTTATTCCTTTCTTCAAAATTAATATTTAGCTTATTATTGGCCGGATTAGGATAAATATCAAAATCGTTTGATAAGATTGCATAAGTTGGCGCATCAACCCAATCAATTTCACAATCTCCTGGGCTTTCATCAAAAACTGGCCGAAGCATTACGGAGCCATCTAAAATAGAAGGAGTCCATTCATTAAATAAATTATAAAACAAATTTTGATTGCCAGTTTGCCTATTCTTATCGAAACCAACTAAAATACCAACATCACCCGATTGCTGAATACCTACATAAAAAGTATCTGACACGGAAATTTGCTGATCAAAACAATACAATCTAAACCCTGAGTGGTTATAGGTATTTGGGTATTGTACGTTTAACAACTCAGGCTCGGCATAGGGGTCTAAAGGGTTTTTTTTAGGATATAACAAAACTGTGGTATCGCTATTGTCTACTCCTTCAATTTTATCCCAAATTTTTATGCTGAACAATCGATTGCTTTGATTACTTTCTATTCTTGCAAAATGAATCATTAAGCCAAAAATATCATCACGTTCATATACTACATAGCGTTGTGCAAATTCTGAACTTTCGCCGTCAACTGCATAGGCCAAATCGGCACTACCGTCATCGTAGGCTAATTGGTTACTAAATTCATAATTTCTTCTAATAGTATCATTTTGTCTACGCACATCATTGCTGGTTTCAATAAAGTATTCCATCTCCAACTTAACGGTATCATCAAGCGCATCAAAAGGTATTATGTTGTAGTTTTGAGCATTAGTGGCAGTTACGGTATCAATTGCAAAAGGTTTTAAGGTTATTGTTTGATTAAAAAAACTATTACCTGCTACGGTTACCGTAAAGTTGCCAGAGGTAAAAAGGTTGGTTTGCAATGAAGGTAAATTTATTTTGTACACGTTGTTTATAGGTACATCTTCATTTTCTAAATTTCTTAGTTTAAACGAGTGGGTAAAATTATTTGTTTTGTTTTTTGAAGTATCTTGCTGAAATAAAAATTGGTCAAAGGTCATTTGAGAATAAGGCTCAATAATTGACGTGGGAAAATCTACAAAAGCTTGGTCATTTATTTCAGTTCTTGGTGCACCTTCTTCTAAACGCACATAATCAATATGCCAAAAATCATTGTGCCCAGCTGGTCTTGCGTAGTTTCTAAATCTAAATTGAAAATCGTCAATAAGGTATTTTAAAGAGTCGCTTACTTTAATGGACACTTGCTCAAAATCAGTTAATACTTCATCTTCTTTTATTGTTTTCCAAATAGTATCCCAGCCTGCTTCGTGTTTAAATTCTAAAATTAAAGTGTCATTAGGGTTAGGGAAATCAGCATATCCTCCTGCCTGATAAAAAAAATTGAAAAAGATACTATTATCAGTTGTAAAACTAGCCAAATTAATTTCTTTGCTAGTTAGCGTATCGCAAGGGGCATTATCAACGCTAAAGCCTTCGTATGGCTGGCCTTCATCATTTAAGCCGTCAAATGTAGCAACCCCAATTGTAGGTGGGTTTACGGCCATAAATTTATTTATAAAAACATATTGGTCTTCCCATAAATTTGGTTCTGGGTAAACATCTGTAGACGAAAAATCATCAATAAATGGTAATTCAATTGGTTTTTTACTGCTTCTTTTTAAATTTGGTTTTTCAACATTTTTATAATGTTGTTCCATTGGTATTGGTGTTAGTTTTTCTTGTGCCATTAATGTTAATGCAAAGCATCCTATAAAGGAAACAATTAAATAATGTTTTGCGCTCATAAATTATTTTATTATTAGTTAGGATCAATTGTATTGGGTATTTTATCGTAAGGATTATTTTGATTTTGTAAACGCTTATCTTCCTCAGATGTTGTACCCTCCCAAGTGTCGGGATTGTAGGGGTTGCTTTCTTTTACAGGTTTTTTAGTTTCATTTTTCTGTTGTTCCAACTGTTTACGTTGCCGTTCTAAATTTTTAATTTTATCCTCTTCTGCTTCACGTTCTTGTTCTTTTATGAGGCCGAAGTTGTCCAAATGCGTAACAAAAATATCAATTGACTGGCCCGAAGGAAGATATACACCTGCAGCATATTGAGGCGATTGTTTATAAACAATTGCGCTTGCAGTATCAACAACTGTATTGTCAGCAATTAGTGCGCCTACCCTTAACGATGTCGATTCGATGGTATTAATTGCTGATTCGAAGGTATACCCTTCTAAATCTGGTAGTTTTACTGATGAGCTGCCATAACCACTGCCAATTACTAAATCGATAGTACTTCCTTTTGCTACCAATGTACCTTCTTCAATACGCTCCCCTTTGTACAATTGAGACAATACAGCATCTTTTGCTAAATCAGGCTTTCTATTTATTTTACCCACTTTTAAACCCACGTTTTCTAACAAACGAATAGCATAACGCTTCGATTTGTCAATTAAATCGGGTACTTCAACTTCGGGTGCATTTGTTGACGTTATGGTTAAAAATATCTTTCGTTTCTCTTTTACACTTTCACCAGCTTCTGGGTATTGACTAACTATTAAACCAGGTGCTTTGCCTGGTATAAATGTAGAGTCATTAACAGTATATCTTAAATTATTTTCTTCAATTAATTTGCCGGCAATATTTACAGTAGTATCAAATAAGTTAGGTACTACAATGGTTTTATTGTGTTTGGTAAATGATTTTAAGCCAATGGTAACGCCATAAAAAAGGGCCACACTAATTATTGCCATTAGCAAAAGGGAAATCCAAAATATTTTACTGGTTAAAAATCTAAGAAAACTCAACTAATTTTTGTTTAGGCAGTATTTGCACGTTAATTAAATTGCGAAATTACATAGAAAATAGGGTTTATAAGCGATAAAATAATAAAAGTTGAGTAGTTTTTGTTTTTATTTTTCTTGTATAACAAATAAATTCAATTGGTAGTTTGCAATTATCTTCTTTAAAAACAACTTTACAGTATTTATACATTTAAATAAATGCGGCAAAAACAACGTTAATAAAGCTCAGTTCTTTTGGGTATGGTAAAATTAACTTCAGTATATTTGCCTAACTTTGATTGGATGCGAATTGAACCGCCTTGCATTTCTACAATTCTTTTACACGTTGCTAAACTCGTTCTAGTCCCTTTATAATCTGTAGTGGTATGAACTCGCTCAAATAACTCAAACGCAATAGTTAACTTATGCTCATCAATTCCAATTCCATTATCTAAAACACTAAAATTAACATTATTTTCGTCTTCAGCTACTTTTATTTTTATTTCTGGAGGATTAGATTTACTAACAAACTTTAGGCTATTACTTATTAAATTCTCTAACAATATGTTTAGTTTGTTTTTATCTGCGTGCATCATTAAAGTTTCATCACATAAAATAACAACGGTTGCATTTTTTGCTTCAATCAGTTTTGCATTTTTTAATACTAACATTTGAAGCAAGTTATCAATTTTAAACTCGCTTATATTTAACGGTAACCCGGCTTTACTAAAGTCAATCATTTTAACAATTAGGTTTTCCAAATTTTCGGTGGCCTCCATTATAAAGCCGACCAAACCTTTTTCATCTTTCGTAAACCTATCGCTCATACTATTATCCAATAATTGAGTAAAGCTTTTAATAGTACGCAACGGACCTTTTAAATCATGTGCTGCTTTGTAAACAATGTCAACAGTTTCGGGTTGGTCAATGTTTGTATATTCGACTAATTCGGTTTTTTTCACATTTAAAAATATTATAAATAAATTAAATAAAACATGAGTATTTTACTTTACGTATAGTATAATCAAAAATTGTATTGTAATTTTGTTTACTACATTAAATATTATTCTCTTTTAATAATCATTTTCAATCACTCCATCATTAATAGTTAATATTACATCAGCCTTATTTGCCAAATCTTTATTGTGTGTTACAATTACAAATGTTTGGTTAAATGAATTACTTAAATCGAAAAACAAATTTAGTATTTCATTCGAATTTTCAGAGTCTAAATTACCAGTTGGTTCATCTGCAAAAATAATTTTCGGTTCATTTATTAATGCTCTTGCTATGGCCACCCGCTGTTGTTCGCCACCCGAAAGTTCACTTGGTTTATGATCTAAACGATCAATTAAACCTAAATAATCCAATATTTCTTTAGCTTTAGTTGTTTTATTTTGCCCATTTTTGTTACCAATCATAGCAGGAATTAGCACATTTTCGATAGCATTAAACTCTGGCAGAAGGTGATGAAATTGAAAAACAAAGCCAATATTTTGATTTCTAAAATGTGCTATTTTTTTTTGACTAAGTTTTGTAACATCTATATTATTTATCCAAAGCTCACCTTTATCGGGCGAATCTAAAGTACCTAAAATGTGTAGAAGCGTACTTTTACCTGCACCAGAGGCACCAACAATTGAAACAATTTGACCTACTTCAATTTCAAGGTTTACCCCTTTTAACACCCTTAGGCCATTATACGACTTTTCAATATTATTGGTTTTAACCATCATTATTATACATATCTACGTAAACCTCTTTAAAAATATTGTAATTGTAACATTATAATTTATTTTTGCAATAAATTTTACATTTTATGATAAGAAGTAACCTTATATACTCAGTCACATTCGCTTTTATAATAATGTGTTTTTTTGCTTGTAAGCAAAGCACCCCTCAAACAAAAGAATTAGAAGCGTTACACAAAACAGTTATGAGCATACACGATGATGTAATGCCCAAAATAAATACCATACGTAAATATAGTAAAAATATAAGAAAAAATGGTGATGAGAAGGATTTTAAAAGCAAAATTATGGTAAAAAGATTAGAGCAAGAGGAAGATGCGATGATGAAATGGATGCAACAATATAAAAAGCCTAATTTTAAAAATTATGACGAAGCAAAAGCATATTTGTTAGATCAAAAAATAAAAATAGAAAAAGTAAGAAACGGTATGTTAACCGTTATTGATGATTCAGAAAAATTTCTCAACAAGTAAACCTTAATGAGAAAAATATTTTTTGCTATAGGTTTTTGTTATATTTTAATTAGTTGTGTACCCGAACCACTGCCCTATATTGGCCCCACAAAAATTGTTAATGGTGATACGTTACAACATCGCATACCAGTATTTAAATTTATAAATCAAAATGAAGACACCGTTACCAATAAAGATTTAGTTGGAAACATTTATGTAGCCGATTTCTTTTTTACATTTTGCCCAAGCATTTGCCCAATAGTTAAAGTAGAAATGCTAAAAATTTACGATGAATTTTTATCAGAGCCAAATTTTAAAATGGTTTCTCACACTATGGATCCTAAAAGAGATACGCCTGAAAAACTAAATACCTACGCTAAAAATTTAAATGTAGACACCAATAAGTGGATGTTTTTAACAGGCAATCAAGATCATTTAATGGATATTTCTAACAATGGTTATTTTGTTGCTGCAATGAAAGACACTTTAGCTCTTGGAGGGTTTGACCACAGTGGTAGAATTATGTTGATTGATGGTAAAGGGCATATTAGGGGTTATAGTTTAGGCACCAAACCAAACGAAACCCCCATCTTAATAAAAAAAATAAAACAACTTTTAAAAGAAAATTAAAATGAACAAACACCAATACACATTAATAAAAATGAGATTAATATTTGTTGTAGTATCACTTATATCAAATCTCTCAATATTTGCCCAGCAAGCAGAAAATTTTGAAAAACGAAAAGCACAAATAACGCCATTACCTGCCATAAGTTATGCGCCCGAAACAGGCGCAACTATTGGTATTATTGCCGATTATTATTTTGATTTAGCCAAAGGAGACACCACCGTAAGCCGCTCCAGATTTAGGTTTTTAGCAACAGTTACCACCAAGCAACAAGCCGTATTAGAACCAAGTTGGGAGCTATATTCACCAAGTGATAATTATAGAACGTTTGGCAAAATAAACTATCGAATTTTTAACGATAGAAACTATGGTTATGGCAATACACCTAACCAATCGTTAACCCAATATGAAGAGCAGAAAGATGGAACTTACCAACCTCAATTACTCAATTTTTTACCTTTTGATTTAAAAAGATTTTGGGTAGAAGCCACTTTGCTTAAAAAAATAAAACCCAATTTATATATTGGCCCTGCAATAGATTTTGATAATGTATTTGATGTTAAAAAAGATTCGGTTTTATACGATCCACAGACAGATCCACTAACATCGCATCTTATTGAAAGCAAACGATTTGGCATAGGTGTTAACCTAACTTTCGATAAGCGCAACAGTCGCTTCTACCCTACTCAAGGCTTTTTCGGTCAATTTAATAGCACCTTTTATTTTAACAAAGCAGCTAATTATAGTTTCAATAAAATAGATTTACGTTATTATATCAACGTTGTAAAAAACCACACATTCGCAGCCCGTATGCTCTCTCAAAATATTGTTGGTGCTAATGTTGCAGACGTTCCAATTTACGGTTTAGCTCGCCTCGGTGGTCGCAATTTACTACGCGGCTATTTTTTCGGCACTTATCAACACGAAAATGCCATTACCCTACAAACAGAATATCGCCTGCCTTTTACATTTCTTCAAAATAGCTTTTTGCCTCTGCTCGGTCGTTTGGGCGCAGTAGCCTTTTTTAGTGGCGGTCAAGTTTATGGATCAACCGAAAAATTTGAATTAAATAATTTTAGGTTAGCCTGCGGTGCCGGCATCCGCTTCAACATCAACAAAAAAGAAACCACCAATATCCGCATCGATTATGGTTTTGGCTTACATCCAGAAGCAAGTATTAATAATAAGGGCCAACAAGCCTTATATTTTTACCTCAGCGAATCTTTTTAGTTTTTTAGAAGCGAAACAACACAGCACTTTAAAAAGGCGGTCCCCGCTGTCCGCTAAATCTTTTTGTTGCTAAGCACAAAAGCCAACGCTTCACAAAAAGGATACCACTTCCATCGGGGCTAAATTTAATGCCTCAGTACCCTGTTAAAAATCTTTAAAATTCACTAAAATAATACTATTAGTAAAAATGAGAAAATTTCCAGTACCAGTTATTCAATAATATAACCCCATTTTATAAAACCTAAATTAGTTCATCACCAAAACTATTTATTAAGGATTGTTAACAATTACTACATTTTATAAAATTTTTAATTTATTTTGTGCCTCATTATACTTTAATACAAAATGAAGCAATTAATAGAATGTGTACCCAACATAAGCGAGGGCAGAAATCCACAAATTTACAATGCAATAGCCCAATCGGTTAAAGCAATTGAAGGTGTAAAATTGTTAGATGTTGACCCAGGCTATGCCACCAACAGAACCGTAATTACCTTTGTTGGCGAACCACAACAAGTGATAGAAGCTGCTTTAGTGCTAATTAAAAAAAGCAATGAACTAATTGATATGAGCAAGCATACAGGTGAGCACCCCCGTTTTGGTGCAACTGATGTTTGTCCTTTAGTGCCAATTGCCAATATTAAAATGGAAGAGGTAGTAAAGTATGCTCATCAATTAGGAGAGCGAATTGGTACAGAACTTAATTTAAGTGGTTATTTTTATGAAAACGCTGCAAAAAGCGACAATCGTAAAAACTTAGCAACGGTAAGAGCTGGTGAGTACGAAGGTTTAAGTATAAAAATGACCAACGTTGAGTGGAAACCAGATTTTGGGCCAGCTACTTTTAATGAAAAATTTGGTTGCTTGGCCGTTAGTGCAAGAGATTTTTTAATTGCCTATAATGTAAATTTAAATACCACTTCTACCCGAAGAGCTAACTCGGTAGCCTTTGATGTACGAGAAAAAGGACGCATAAAAAGAACTGGCAACCCAATTACAGGTAAAGTTGTAAAAGATGAAAACGGCAACCCTGTAATGGCACCCGGTTTGTTAAAAGCAGTAAAAGGTATTGCCTGGTATATTGAAGAATATGGCATTGCACAGGTTTCAATGAATTTAACCAACATTTCTATCACTTCAATGCACCAAGCATTTGAAGCATGCCGCACAAGTGCCAATAAACGTGGCTTGCGAGTTACTGGTTCTGAGTTAATCGGTTTAATACCCAAACAGGCAATGTTAGATGCAGGTAAATTTTACTTAAAACAACAAAATAGATCTGTTGGCATTTCAGAAAACGAGTTGATTAATATTGCCATTATGTCTTTAGGTTTAAATCATTTAAGCCCATTTAACCCAAAAGAAAAAATTATAGAATATGTGTTAGAAGATGCTGCTGCAAAGCCACTAATAAATATGCGGCTCAATACTTTTGCCGATACAACGGCCAGCGAAAGTCCGGCACCAGGCGGAGGTTCTATTGCTGCTTATGTGGGTGCCTTGGGCGCTGCTTTAGGCGCAATGGTGGGCAATTTAAGCAGCCATAAACGTGGTTGGGATGATAAGGTGGAAACCTATGGCGCATTAGCCGAAAAAGCACAACAGAGCAAAAAAGAACTATTGGATTTAGTAGATGAAGATACCGCAGCTTTCAATGATTTAATGACGGCTTTTCGATTAAAAACAACCACCGAAGAAGAAAGTAAAGCAAAAGAAGAAGCAATTGAAATAGCTACCAAAAATGCTACCGAAATTCCGTTTATGGTAATGCAAAAAACATTGCAAATAATGGACACTTTTAAGGTTTTAGCAGAAACGGGTTTAAAAAGTTCTATTAGCGACATTGGCGTTGCCGCTTTGTGCGCGCGAACTGCCGTTATGGGCGCATTTTTAAATGTAAAAATTAATGCAAAAGATATTATCGATCAAAAATGGGCGAATCAAAAAATTTCTGCTGGTAAAAAAATTGAACAAAAAACCACTGATTTAGAGACCGAAATATTGGGAATAGTAGAAGGTAAAATTTAGGCTTGGGTTAAGATAATTGTAAGAGTTCTACTAACAAAAAATAAATTTTTGTAGCCATTAGCAATTAAGTTTTAGAAGCGAAAGGATTGCCCCTCGCAGAAATTTTGGTCTCGCCATCCGTTCAAATGCCATTTTGCCAACGCTTCATAAGCTATTCGGCAAAAAATGGCATAACCACTCCTGTCGAGGCTATTTTTCAAACTTCGCTCTGCCGTATTAGCAGTCTTAAGATATGATGTTTCTAAAAAAAATAAAATATTCTTAATCAATCATTATTATTTTATGCTATTGCCATAATTGTAGCGAGATAGTAAAACAAAACGCTTAAAGAAAAATAGATAAACAAATTTGAGCCTTATTGGATGAAACCTGTTTATCACTCAACCCACACAATGAAAGAATTAACGAATATTTTGATTAAATTTTTCTTGCTCTTTCTTACAATCATTATATTGCAATAATTAATAACTAATTATCAATATAAAAATCACAGCCTTTTCAATCAATTTATTAAACATATTATCATGAAAAGATCAATATTTACGCTCTTATTAATCTGTTTTATTTGTTTGTTACTAAGCGACAAAGCAATCGCTCAGGAGAAGAATTTGGAGGAAAATACAAATACCTGGCAATCTCCCGAAAAAGACATTCTCAAAATTCTTCACGCACCCCAATTACCAAGAACGTCAACCTCGCCACCCAGAACCCATATGCTGCTGACAGATCGTATCTATTATCCACCTTTATCGGAACTGGCAGGACCTATGCTTAAACTGGCAGGAACACGTGTTAATCCAAAAAACAATTATTACCACGGAAGGCATGGCGGCACTTCTCCAAGAATTTTTACAATAAAAGATGGGGAAACTATACCCTTGAATATTCCTGATGAAGCAGAAGTTATTGCTACCAATTGGACTGTGGACGGGCAACAATTTGCATTGTCGGTTGGGTTTGAAGATAGAATTGAATTGTGGATGGGTGATATTAGTGGAACTGTAGAAAAAGTCTCAGACATTATTCTTAATCCATTAATGGATCAAGCGGTTAGATGGTTTCCAAATCAAGAAAAACTTTTAATTAGAAGAATTAAAGATCGTGGTGCTGTTCCGCAAAAACCAGCTATACCAAATGGGCCAAAAATTTTAGAAGATGCTGGTGCCAAAGCAAGATCAACTTATGAGTCAAGAAATTTGCTGGAAACAACTTATGATGATGAACTGTTTAGCTACTACACCGAAAGTGAATTGATGATTTATGATACTAAAACGAAAAAAACAAGTTTAATTGGGCCAAAAGCACCTTATATAAGTTCAAGTATTTCGCCCGATGGTAAATATCTTTTAATAGAAAGAATGAAAAAACCATGGTCGCACGAAGTAGGTTGGTATCGATTTGCGCACGATATTGAAGTATGGGATTTAGATGGGAATCTGGTTAAAACTATTGTCAATCAACCGCTGGCCAATGAAGTGCCAACACGTGGTGTGATTACTGGTCCTCGAAATGTGTCGTGGCAGCCAACTGCATCGCATACTTTGTTTTGGAGAGAAGCACTAGATGGTGGCGACCCAATGGCAAAAGTAGATTTTAGAGACAAATTGATGCGGTGGGAAGCTCCATTTAAAGGCCAACCTGATGAAGTTTTTAAAGCAGAACATAGAATACAAATGACAATGTGGGGGCAAGATGATGGAATGCTAATGGTATATCAAAGGGAGCGCATGAAAAGATGGCGTTATGTTTGGTTGTTAGATGTTGATAAAAATACTTCTAAACTATGGTTCGATTTGGATGAAAATGATCGCTACAATGATCCAGGTTACCCGCTTTTCACTCAATTGAAAAATGGCAAATATGTAATTAAAGTAGAAGATGGTTCAATATATTTTAGAGGAAGCGGAGGCACAAAAGATGGCGATCGCCCATTTGTAGATAAACGGAATATTGAAACTGGAGAAATAGAAAGAATATTTAGGTGTGCTAAAGATAAATATGAATATTTTATTGACTTTGCCAAAGAACCTAACAGTTTCATTATGAGTTCTGAATCATCAGCAAATGTGCCTAATTATTATTTGGCAACATTTGGAGAATCAATTGAAGCTGAAGCTGGTGAAAGCACTAAAGCAATCACTAAAAAACAAATTACAAAATTTGAGGATCCAAGTCCTGAGTTGCGTGATATAGAAAATAAAATTATTAGATATGAAAGAAACGATGGTGTTGAATTAAGTTTCCAATTGCTTTTGCCTCCTGGTTATAAAGAAGGCACAAAATTACCTACTGTTGTGTATGCTTATCCTTTGGAATATGGTGGTGCTAAAACGGCCGGACAAGTAAGAGGTTCTTCTAATCGTTTTATGCGGATTTACGGTCCATCTCATAAATATTTTTTGATGCGAGGTTATGCGGTATTAGATAATACTGCTATGCCAATGATTGGTGATCCCGAAACAGTATATGATACCTTTGTTCCACAATTGGTAGCCGATGCTGAAGCAGCTGTTGCCAAAGCAGTAGATATAGGCATTGCTGATCCAAATAGAATAGGTATTATTGGTCACAGCCATGGTGGCTTAATGGTTGCTAATTTATTGGCACACTCCGATTTGTTTTGTGCTGGCATTGCACGAAGTGGATCGTACAACAAAACCAATCAGCCATACGGTTTTCAAGGGGAACGGCGTTCACTTTTTGAAGCAACTAAATCGTACATTGACTGCTCGCCAACTTTTTTTGCTGATAAGGTTAACGAACCTATTTTAATTATTCACGGTGATGATGATGCTAACCCAGGTACACTAACTTTTCAATCAGAAGTGTTTTATGAAGCTGTGAGAGGTTCGGGTGGTACTGCTAGATTGGTATTGTTGCCACACGAAGATCATGGTTACCGAGCAAAGGAATCAGTAGAACATGTTTTGTGGGAGCAAATGAATTGGTTCGACAAATATGTTAAAAATCGAAAAATAACTAAACAAACAGAAAAAGAAAGTGAAGAATAGCTGATGGACAAGCTATTGAAATAGCTATTCAAAGTAAAGAAAGATCATTTATTTTTTCTTTGATCTTCTTCTTTGAGGCTTTTTATATTTCAGTTTCATTTTCATTGCTCGGGTAAGTTTTATATTTACTTTTTTGTTTTTATCCTTTTTTTCGTGGAAAGCACCACCACCTGAGTATTGTGGTGTTTTGTTTTTTCGATCGTTAAAAGGTTCAATATCTTTAACAATTTCTAAATCAATTAAGGCTTCATTAAGCTCAATATCTTCTGGCAATTCGTTTAATGGAATGGGTAGATTCATCAATTTTTCAATTTGCGTTTTGTAATCCATTTCATTTTCTGCAATTAACGAAATGGCAATTCCTTTTTTTTCAACCCTACCCGTTCTACCAATCCGGTGAATATATTTTTCTGCGGAATCTGGTAAGCCAAAATTAAATACGTGTGTAATGCCCGATATATCTAAACCACGTGCAATAATATCAGTAGCTATTAAAATACGGCAAGTACCGTCTTCAAACTTTTGAACTGTTGCAAACCGATTGTTTTGTGATTTGGAAGAATGTATAATACCTATTTCTTCTTCAAAATCTTGCTGTATCCGCTCAAATAAAGCGTCTGCAAATTTTTTGGTGTTTGCAAATACCAATACTTTAGCCATTGCAACATCGTGCTTTAAAAACCAGCTTAAAGCATTGGCTTTGGTATTAAAATTTGGAGCAGAATACGAGTATTGCTCAATATTTTCTAATGGCGCACCAGAAGGAGCAGCTTCTATTACCGTATAAAATTCACTTACCAAATGTATTACTTCGGCTACTTCTGGAATTAGCGTTGCTGAAAACATTAAATTTTGTCTTCTTTCTGGTAACATTCCAATAATATTTTTCAGCTGCGTTCTAAAACCAAGATTTAGCATTTCATCTACCTCGTCAATTACTAAATGTTTTAATGCTTTGGTTTTTAAAACACCATCAATCATTAAATCCATAAGGCGGCCTGGTGTACCAACAACAACATCCGCCCCTTGATAGACGAGGGCCTTATGAGTTTTTATGTTGGTGCCACCATAAACGCCTACAGCTTTCGCATTCATGTATGGCGTTAATTGCTCAATTGCTTCCACTACTTGTACCACCAATTCTCTGGTTGGTACAACAATTAAAGTTTGCGGATAGGGCTCATTAGTAAATTTCCACTTACGTAAAATAGGTAATAAATAGGCAAAAGTTTTACCAGTACCAGTTTGTGCAATACCTACTATATCTTTTCCTGCCATAATAGGGGCAAAAACCTTTGCCTGAATTACGGTAGGTTGGCTTAACTGCAAATCGCTTAAAGCCGAAAACAACGCCTTGTTTAAATTTAAATCTTCAAATTTCATAATTGTAAGATGGCTACAAAGAAAATTATAATTAAAGACTTTATACCAAGTTAATTCATAAATAGAAATAAAATTTGGGTTGAGTGCTTATTTGCAATTTATTACCTTGCTTATAAAGTAACAACGGCACTCATTTTAAAGCCACTACATCGGGTTTATGCAGTCTTTTTGCTTTTGAACAATTATTTTTGTGGCAAAAGTTATTTATTTATGCGTGGCCTTAATAAGTATTTAATCCTAAATTGCATTTTGATATCTACAAAATCTAAAATATATTAGAATATGAATGTATAAAGCCTCTTTTCAAAAGTGAGCACCTAAGGGAAGCACTCTGCTACCCGCAGGGCAAATTAAAAAGTCGTCTGTTGAACAGACCACTCCTTATTATTCGTACAATCATCCGTATAAAAATCACTCTCGGTCGCACCCTGAGAATACAAATTTAATATTTTGCACCTATATTTTGTAAAATTATTGTAAACTACCCAATTAATAGGGGGCTAAACCATTAATAGTACCTATTTATTTTAAAATATCTACAAGCACCCAAACCAACCCATTTACTATATATTTAGTTTTTACAATATCACAATTGAAGGTGGATTTTTAGTAACAATAGAGTTGTAGAGGTGGCATTTTCTAACTGTCAATACTATAGTTACCACATCAATAGCATTTCAACTGCCGAATGATCCGAAAGTGCAATTTTTAGCTTTTCATCATAAAAATAATGAACTTTAGTTAATATGATTTTACCCTCAAAATTATTAGGCTTCATAAAAATATAATCAACTATTGTAGCGTGGTTTTTTTTTGTAAAAAAAAATTTATTCGGCCAAGTATCTTCAATTGGAACAGTAGCATCAACTATTTCTAAATCATTCAGTAAATCATCTCGCAAGGCTAAGTTGTTGTAATTAGTATTAAAATCACCACATAAAAGTTGCGGAACATTATTTGTTTTATGTTGGTTTAAAAAGTTGGTAATTTGATGCCGTTGTGTTTTTCTTATTGCTTCGTGACTATTTTTATTGCCTGACTGTAAATGAGTGCCTAATATTTGAAATGATTGCCCCTCTTTCTCTATTTCAATTAAAATAGCCCCTTTTTTTGATAAACAATCCAAACCTCTACAGTATTTATAGGTAATAGCACCTAACACCTTAGCAGGCAATTTACTAACTATAAATAAACCGTGATGATGCTTTAATAAAGTACGTGCTCTATCTGTTTTTATATGATAAGGAAATGTTTGTTTTAAGCCTTTTTCAATAATCTGAAATGATTTTTTGTGGTAAGTTTCTTGCAATACAATTGCATCGTAGTCAGTTTGCTTTAATACTTCTACTATTCCTTTAGCCCTTTTAACACGCTTAGTATTATTAATAAAAAAGGGAAGTTCATAAACATTCCAAGTTAGCACCTTTAGTTGTTTAGTAGGCTTTTTTTGTGCGTATAGTTTTGATTTGTAGCAATTTAAACTAAGTAAAATAAATATTATATAAATTATACGAAGCATTTTTATTAAATCTAAAATTGACTTATTTAACCTTCAAATTGTATTTTGAACAAAATGGTTCTTGAGAAAAGTTTATTTAAAACATTACTATAGCCTAAAGTAGGAGAAGGTACATGTATATTTGGAATACCCTGCGAAATAGTAATTTCGGGGGCCAAAATAAATAGTGGAAAAAATATTTGCACACCAATTCCATAATCGGCTGATAAGTCGAAACGGCCTAATTTTACAATATCGTTAGCCTTTCGTTTTTTTGAGTTAGAAGCTAAATCATAATCAAGCCTTGCACCACCCAAAACGTAAAATCTAAAGTTGTTATAACGGTCGCTTTTAAACTTTAACCAAAGTGGTGCTTGTAATAATACAGATTCTATTCTTTTTATCTCTGTATAATTTCCAATTTCTTCGAAATGTAATGGCCGGTTGCTAAAAGCTACCCCAGGGGTAAATCTTAAATCAAAGTGTTTGGCCAACTTGTAGTTAGTAATAATACCCAAGTTAAAACCGCTACCATTTGGGGCAAGTACATTTAAAATACTATCATTATTAACAAAATATTCTGATGGTTCAATTCTAAAATTAGAGTTGTTAAAGCCCATCATTATGCCAAAGTATAGTTTTTTATCATCGTGATTTATTCTAAACATTTGTGCTTGAGCCGCTTGGCCTAAGCATAAAAACATAATAGAAATTAATGCTACTTTGTACCTGTGTAAATAGAACTGATGCCGAAAGTTTGTGAAACCCATTCAGTATTGTTTAAACCTAACTCTTTTAAAATATTAATAAATGCTAAACCTTGTGGGAAAACATTAACCGATTGTGGCAAATATTCATAGGCGCTATTGTCCTTAGAAATCAGTTTTCCTACATTAGGAAGTATATAACGGAAATAAAAGTTGAATAATTGTTTAACCGGAAACTTTTCGGGTTTAGAAAACTCTAAAACTAACAATGTACCACCTGGTTTTAAAACTCTTACCATTTCTTTTAAGCCATCTTTCAAATCATCAAAATTTCTAACCCCATAAGCTGCCATTACAGCGTCAAAACTATTATTTTCAAATTGAAGATTGGTAGAGTCTCCCTGCCTCAACTCTATTATATCTTGCTCGTGCCTATTTTTAATTTTTTTTCTACCAATACTTAGCATTTTATCAGCTATATCAATACCAACTATTTTATTAGGTTGGAGTTGTTTTGCTGCTTCTAAAGCCAAGTCGGCAGTACCTGTAGCAACATCTAAAATTATTTTTGGCGATTTATGTTTAAGCTTTGCAATCGCTTGTTTTCGCCATATTGTGTCTACACCTAACGAAAGCGCTCTATTTAAAAAATCGTACTTTGGGGCAATGTTATCAAACATCTGTTCAATCTGTTCCCGTTTATTTTCACCACTTTTTTTATATGGAATTACCTTTTCTGAATTCAATTAATTTTAAATTATTGCACAAAAATAATAGAGAAATGGGCTAATGCCTACTTTATTGAACTTATTTTTTTTATTCTAAAAGAAAAATTAAACTTCTTCTTCTTTTAACGCATCAATTTTGCTTTGAAAATTTTGTTTTAAAGTTTGATGTTTTTCTTTAAACCCTAATTTTAATTGATTCAACTGATCTTGAAAACTTAACTTTAACTTTTCTTCTTCAATTTTAAATGAGCTTTTTATGCTGTCAATTTCAGTTTTACTATCATCGTTTTTATCAAAATTAAAAACATCAAAAAAATCGTCATCAGCCTCTAAATTATCTTTTTCATTGTTTTCAACAGTGCTTCCTGCCTTTTTCATTGCATCTTCAACCTTATTATAAATCGAATCAAATATACTATCCGATACTGCTGTTTTGTCAGGGTTTGTTTTATTAGTAGATTGAACGATTTCAATTATTGATTTTACTGCCTTAATAATAAACTTTGCATCTAAGTTTGATTTTGAGTTACCTACCATCATTTTGTTTTGTTTAACAATAGTACAATTTAAAGTGTAATAATGTTCCATTAAAGCTATAATAACAAAGTTTTTATGAATTTTTTAGACTACTTTTGAACTTTAAATTTAGTGTAGCTTTGCACCAATAAAAAGCAACCAATTAAACCATACTATCGTAATATATACAAGTAATACATTTTATAAAAATGAGCATTAATACACTAAAAGCAATAGCTAAAACACTAACTTTATTAATCTTTTCATTATTATTTAATGAAGCAAAGGCTTGGCAATTACAGCCAGATTTAATTGTTGTTGAAAGTGCTTTAAGAAATTCGTTGCAAGTTGATTCTATTTTCAATAACGATCAATGCTACATCGATGAAGGTTGCTTATCAGGCACAGGAAGTAGGCAGTTAATAAAATTTACCACACAAATTGCAAATGTAGGTGATGCCGATTATTATGTGGGCCAACCACCACAAATAATAACAGGCGGCAACGATACTTGGGCCTGGGACGCCTGCCATAACCATTGGCATTACGACGGTTATGCAGAATATGTATTGTTAGACGAACAAGACAATGAAATACCAGCCGGCTTTAAAAGTGGTTTTTGTTTGGCAGATATTTTTTGTGAACAAGGCTATGAAAGAAAATATACTTGTGTAGACCAAGGCATTTCAGCACACTGTACAGATGTATACTCCTCGCAATTAGATTGCCAATGGATAGATGTAACCAATGTACCAGAAGGCGTTTATAAGTTAAGAGTAAGAGTTAACTTTCAAGAAGAACCCGATGTAAATGGAGTTTATGAATCTACCTATCAAAACAACTCAGCAGAAGTTTGTTTTGAACTATTTAGAAACGCAGCAGGCAGGCACTATATAAATGTTTTACCATTAGGCACAGGCTGTGTTAGTGAAGCCTGTTACGAAACTACTTTAACTATTCAATTTGATGCATTTGCCCAAGAAAATTCTTGGCAGCTATATAATAACAGCAACATATTAATACAAAGTAGTGGAGGGGCATACAATCAAAACCTAAGTAATACCACCCTAAGCGAAGTATTTTGTTTACCAGAAGACTGCTATGTATTTACTTTTTATGATACCGGCAACGATGGTATATGTTGCGAAAATGGCAATGGCAACTACAAAATCTTCAATTCATCAGGTATTGTTTTAGTTAACGAATCTCCAGATGATGTCAATTACCTCACCTCACAATTTTGTATTACCGCACCCACCGCTTGTACCGATTTTGATGGTGATGGAATATGCGCAACAAATGATTGTAATGACAACGATGCATCAGTACCAGGGCCAGCTGGTGCCGCCTGTAACGATAACAACCCCAACACAATTCACGATGAAATACAACCAGATGGCTGCAGCTGTGCCGGTGTCATCGATCAAAATTGCACAATAGAAATGTCATTATTTCTTCAGTTTGACAACTTTCCATTCGAAACCAGCTGGGAATTAAAAGACCTAAATGGCACTATTGTAGATTCACGTCCCCTTTATAATGGTGTCGCCGGTTTAAGTTCAACCTCAGAAGATATTTGCTTAGTAAGTGGTTGTTACACCTTAGTAATGAAAGATAGTTTTGGAGATGGAATGTGCTGCGCTGCAGGTAATGGTTTTTACCGGTTAACAAATAGTTTTAACGAAATAGTTGCCGAAGGTTCAGAATATGAAAGTACAGATAATTTAACATTTTGCGTAGCGCCCTGCGAAACCGATATATATGTAGGCAGTTTAAATAACTCCAACACAAGCTATAAAGCAAGCGATAAAATAATTGGCGTAGGCCCAGTAACAGGAGATAGCGCTACAGTAACTTTTTCCGCAAACCAGCGAGTTCAACTTTTATCGGGTTTTAAAGTTGCAGCCGAATCCACATTTAGGGCCAATAATGATGGATGCGGAAATTAACAAGCAGTTATTTTGAAGCGAAACATTTTTGCCCACATAAATTTTGGTCCCGCTTTCCGCTCAAATTACATTTTTTGCAATGGTCTTCAACCATAGCAAAAAATGTAATAACCGCTGCAATCGGGGCTAAACTTCAAACTTTTGCAGGTTGTGGAAAATATTATTTTAAAAAACGATCGTTTTTTTATCATTGATCATCACTCGGTTTTCAAACACCTTTTTTAATGCCCGAGAAAGCACATCTCGTTCAATATCGTGGCCAGCTTTAGCCATTTGCTTTACCGAATATTGATGGTTAATACGATGAACCCCTTGCTCAATAATTGGTCCCTCATCTAAATCTTTAGTAACAAAATGTGCTGTAGCACCAATAATTTTCACACCTCTCTTATAAGCCTGCCGGTAAGGGTTAGCCCCAATAAATGCTGGTAAAAATGAGTGATGAATATTTATAATTTTGTTAGTATAACTGTCAACAAAGTGCTCCGTTAAAATACGCATATATTTTGCTAAAATTAAGTAATCAAAATTATACGTATTAATTACCTCCATTACTTTGTTTTCGTGGCCTTCTCTATTCAAATTTTTAGTACCAATATAATAATAAGGAATATCAAACTTTTCAACCAAAGGCCTAAGTGTTTCGTGGTTGCCAATTACCGCATTAATTTTTGCGCCCAGTTCATTATACTGATTTCGAATTAACAAATCGGCCAGGCAATGGTGTTCTTTCGTAACCAAAACCACAATCTCTTTGTCTTTATTTTCAACTAAGCTTATTTCTGCTTCGCTCGATAATTTATTTTTTAACGAAGCAATTAACTTCTCCCTATCAAATGCTCCAGTAAAGTTAGCTCTATTAAAAAAAGTATTACTAACCGGAGCAACATATTCATCGTTAGAAATTATGTTTAAATTAAATTCATATAGCGAGGCGGTAATTTTATAAATCAAACCCGAACAATCAGGGCATTTTACTAATAAAACGTAGCTTTGTTCTTCCAAAATTTTACTGCTAATTTATGGTTGAATTATTGAGCGTTGATGTCTTGTAATTTTTCAAGTACAGGTATTTCATAATATAATATTTCACCCTTAAAACTATACTCAACTAAAGCAACACCCGTAAACTCGTGAGGAGGTAAACTGGTAGCAGCAGCTTTATCTACAAAAGGCTTTGGATTGTTGTTACGTCCACTAGCAAATAAAATTAACTCATCATCGGCGTTATAGTTATTCCAATTATCTGTTTGAAACTTCCGCTTTAGTTTTAGTTGATAATATGGCTTAGCATTATTCAACCAAATTTTATTAAATTCTAAATTTTCATTAGTTAATTTTTTTAAGAATACAGTAAGCATAGTAGTTGAACCCGAACCCGGCGCACCGCCATTAAATTTTTGAATGTTAGCTTTTGAAAACTCAAAAGGCAACTGAACCGCTGCTTCCTTTTCTTCAATTTTTTTGGTTGTGGTTAGCTTATCAACAGCATCTAACTGGGCAAAACCACCCAAACTATACAAGAAAAATGTAAATAATAATATATACTTCATTAGTTTAAAATATTGTAAATTAATTCTTTATAAATGCCACTATCATTTTTTTCTGTAGCACCTACCCCTTTAGACTTTAAATCGGCCGTTTGTATTAATTTGAAAATGCTTTTTAATTTTGGCATGCTATAAAATCGGGCAGCCTTTTCCGTTTGCTGAAATGCGAAACTGTTATAGGCTTTTACAGCTTGCATTTGCGCTTTTGGCGTTAAATGCTTACTGTTATGATAAACATACAGCTTATTAAAAAATGAAAACAAATTAGCCAAAACCACCACCATTGGGTTATTTTTAGGATTTTCTGCAAAATAATTGGCCACCTTAAAAGCCTTTAATTTGTCTTTTTCGGCAAAGGCGTTTTGTAAGGCAAACATATTATAATCACGATGTATTCCAATGTATTTTTCTACCACCGCTTTGTTAACAGTAGCTTTTTTAGCTAAGTTAATTTCTAACTTATCTAATTCATTAACAATGTTACTCAAACTATTGCCCAAGTAATCGGCAATTAAAGTCTCTACATTTTCAATAACCGAAAACCCTTTGCCAGTTAAATAGCTTTTTATCCAAGCAGGGGTGTTCCATTCTTTTAATTTTTCAGCATAAAATAAAACACCTTGTTTTTTTACTAACTGAGTTAATTTAGCTCTACCATCGGTTTTTTTTCCTTTATAATTTAAGACCAAAATTGTACTAGGCACCACTTGATTAAAATATTGATCTAATGCTTTAAAATCTCGCATTTGTTGCCCTTCTTTTAAAACCACTACTCGGCGTTGTGCCATCATCGGAAACTGCCTTGCAGAAGCAATCACTTGTGCCGCCGAAACTTCTTTACCGTACAAAACACTTAAATTAAAATCTTTTTCGTGCGGCTGAAGCGTTGTTTCCACCAGCAAATTAGTTAGTTCATCAATAAAATAACTTTCCTCCCCGTGTAATAAATATACCGATTTAAAATCTTTAGCCTTAATGGCTTTTTGTATAGCTTGGTAACTCATTAAAATTTAAGATGACGAATAGTATTGCCATTATTGATTAAAGTTTCTAACGATTCAATCGCAATTTTTAAATGTATATCTGTATAATTGATGGTGATCTCTTTATCGCTTTCTTCTGTTTTTACACCAGCCGGCGTCATAGGTTGATCGCTTACCAACAACAATGCTCCTGCAGGTATATGGTTTTTAAAAGCAGCAATAAAAACGGTCGCCGTTTCCATATCAATAGCCATTGCACGTACACTTTTTAAATATTCTTTAAACTTTTTATCGTGTTCCCAAACTCTTCTGTTAGTAGTATAAACTGTGCCGGTCCAATAGTCAAAACTATTATCTCTAATAGCAGTTGAAACCGCCTTTTGCAGCGCAAAAGCGGGCAAGGCAGGCACTTCAGCTGGTAAATAATCATTACTAGTACCTTCGCCCCTAATAGCAGCAATTGGTAAAATAAAATCCCCTAAGTTGTTCATCTTTTTTAGGCCACCACATTTACCAATAAATAAAATACCCTTAGGTTTTACCGCCGAAAGCAAATCGATGATAGTAGCCGAGTTGGGGCTACCCATACCAAAATCGATTATCGTAATATCGTTAGCGGTTGCATTAGGCATATTTGCATTTTGCCCTTTCACCTCCACCTTATGTATTTCAGCAAACTTTTTAACATAATAGTTAAAGTTTACCAAAATTATGTACTTTCCAAAACCTTCTAAAGGAATACCACAATAGCGAGGTAACCAATTTTTAACAATAGCTTTTTTCGTTTTCATACTAATTTGTATATTTTGCACGTGCAACAACTTAATTTTCCGGCCTACAAATTTAACGTTATTACTAACAACACCAAACCTTACATTTTTGATGTGGTAAGAAAAAAATATGTAGCCTTATTACCCGAAGAATGGGTACGGCAACATTTGCTCCATTATTTTATAACTCAAAAGCAATTTCCGAAAGGTTTAATAAAGGTGGAGCAACATATTAAAGTAAACCAAATGAAACGTTTTACCGATGTTTCTGTTTTCAATAAACAAGGGCAACCCGTTTTAATAGCCGAATGTAAATCATATAAAATAAAACTAAGCCAATACACATTTGAACAAATTGCCGCTTACGGAGCAACTTTGCAACCCAACTATTTTGTGTTAACCAACGGTTTGCAACACTTTGTATATCAATTAAACTGGCAAAATAAAGCCTCCACTTTTTTAAAAGATGTACCAATTTTTAATCAAATGATATAATTAATTTTATTTAATATATTTTGAAGCGAAACCTTTGAACCCAAGGAAATGGTCCACTTGCTGTCCGCTAAATCTTTTTTGTTTTTTAAACAAAAAAGGATACCGCTGCCATCAAGGCTATTTCAATTACCTTGCCCGCTCGCAATAAACATTGTGAAAATTGCTTTAGCAACTTTAATTTAGCAATTGAAAACTTGTGTAAAATTTATCGTATCACAAAATACGATCCCTCTTTCAAATCTTTGCTAAGGTCGCAGTTGGTAACCTTAAAAAGAAATAGTTCCTTATTTTAGCATTTTAATTTAAATCTAGAGGTCGCAATTTATAAGCTCAAGTTTTTATGGAGGCAGAAGATACAAACCCTTTGCTTTCACCGAAAAAGGCGCAGCCACACTTTCTTCTGTATGGAGAAGTAAAAAAGCAATTGAGGTAAACATATCAATTATGCGTGCTTTTGTAATGCTTCGACAATATTTAGCTGATTATGCTGATTTGAAAAAAGAAATTAAAAGTTAGAAAAAGAAATGAATAGAAAATTTAGTGATATAAGTGAGGCCTTAAATTTTCTGTTGCAAAAAGATGAGTTAAATGAAAAGCAAACCGATAGAAAGAAAATAGGATTTTAATAACCTTCCAAAGGAACTCGTTTCTTTGTTTAATTGCAATAAAATGAAAATATTAATGATTTGTTTAGGTAATATTTGTCGCTCGCCATTGGCACACGGCATTTTGGAACATTTATCTTACCAAAAAAAATTAGATTGGGAAATTGATAGCTGTGGAACCGGCAGTTGGCATATTGGAAACGCCCCCGACGAACGTTCGCAACAAGTGGCTTTAAAAAATGGGGTGGATATATCAAAACAAAAAGCCCGACAAATTAACAAAGCTGATTTGGAGCATTATGATTTATTGATTACTATGGATCAAAATAATTATAATACCGTTAAGCGAATGACAAGTAATGAACAAACCGAAAAAATACATCTGCTACTTAATTTTTTAAATAAAGGAATGAACCAAGCAGTAATTGATCCGTATTATGACGATGCTTTATTCGAGTCCGTTTTCAAACAGATTTACATGGCTTGCGAAGCCATCATAACAAAATATTCTCAATGATAGAACAGACAACTATTGTAGCTTTATCAACTCCACCAGGTTCTGGAGCTTTGGGTGTTATTCGCTTGAGTGGCAGCGAAGCCATCGCTATTGTCGATTCCATTTTTAAAGGAAAAAAATTAGCCAAGCAAACATCGCACACAATTTATTACGGCAAAATTGTAGATGCCGAAACTGTAATTGATGAAGTGGTGGTTGCTTTATTTAAAAACCCAAAGAGCTTTACTGGTGAACATGTGATTGAAATTTCTTGTCACGGTTCGGCTTATATTTTGCAAAAAGTAATTGAGCTTTGCTTAAACCAAGGGGCAACCTT
>ENA-ORXT01000819-ORXT01000819.1-marine-metagenome-genome-assembly--contig:-NODE-819-length-45997-cov-62.984517_pt1 | contig 45997 bp, 29 predicted proteins | sample MGYA00237868_ERZ511482 | MGnify/ENA metagenome assembly ERZ511482
CAGGATGGTTACGTTCGCATTGCGTACTATGTGACTGATCCACCGATTAACTAATCAACAACTTAGTGCCGAAGGCAGTAGTTTAATCTTCCACATTAATCAACGTACGGTAGTCATCAAATGGTGCATCTTTATCGGACATTTCCAATAGCTCCGCTAGTTGGTTACCGTATGTTTCTTCCAGTTCTCCAGCAGTTTGACTGGTACGTACTTCAACTTTTCCGTTGGCTAATTGTTGCAGTCGCCACTCGTAGGTACGGATCATTTTTTCCCAAATACGCTGGTTTACTTCTCTAAAATCCTGATCCGGCGAAATAGGCAATACCTGTTTGAATGCCTGATTATTCCGGGCGATCATTTTTCCATTTTCCAGAATAAAATAAGCCGTATGGCCCCATTCATCATCTTCGCTGAGTAGCCGGCTATACATCACCAACTGGAGGTCTTCTTCACTTTTGATAAGTCCTGTTCGCCTGGTAGCTCCCCGCCATTTTAAATCTATTACGGCAATTTCGCCGTTTCGTTCAAGTACTAAATCTGCTTTTCCACTAACGGGAAGATCCGCAAATTTCCCGCCAAGTCCAATTTCCGTTCCCTGGACTTTCCAGCCATTTTGCTGGATCATTTCGATCAAGCTCCAGGCTGAATATTTTACCTTATTTAAAAAAGAAATTTTCTCAGGTTCTCGACCGTACATGAGTAATACGGCACCTTCTTTTTTTAACAAATCCGGAGCTGAAATATCGATCCATTCCGCGACGGCGGCCCGGTCCATTTTTGTAATATTTTCTTTAAATAATAATTCAAAAAAACGATGACTCAGATTTCCCATCAGGGTAACATCCTTAACGATACTCAAGATGCTAGATGCCTGCAAGCGAGCTTTGTGGCGGAAGACCCATTGGTAAGGGTAATAAAAAAGGTCATTTAAACTGGTAAAAGATTCTTTTTCGTTTTGATCCGCAAGTCCTGGCTGATCTATTTCCAGGAATAACTGTGGTCGTGCTAATTTACGATACGGTATTTTTTCCCTTACGGGTAACGCAAAATTTTTCGTAAAAACAGGCGGAATAAAATCTTTATTAATATCTAAACTAATATTGGCAAGATCAATAGTATAAGCATTCAGTTCATCAAATAATGGATGTGCGTGTACTTCGGAACCTTTTACTTTTTCCGGAATACAAAGAATCAGTTTTTTGCTGGTATGAATAACAGGTCGGTTTCGTTGCCAGAGTAACAATTCATTTTCTTTTTCGGGCGTACTAAGGTTTGTATTTGTTTGATTAAAAAACTGTAATTCCGACGGATACCAGCGGGAGAAAAAATGGTCGGGTTCGTTCTGAATAAAATTCCACCAAAGTAAATGATCCAGCGAACCAACAATCGACGCCGGTTGGTAAGTATAGGGAAGATGGCCGATGGCCTGCTCTTCAAAAGTAATGGGAGCCGGTTCGTAAATAGTTCGAACGATCCTTTCCAACTGCAACGGCGTCAAAAAATCCATATTGGGCGGCAAGGTAAACAATAGGTCTACAATTCTTTTGGCTTGTTCTGCTAAAACCAGCAGCGAAGTATTCTCCTCCTCTGTATCTGCAAATTCCTGTCTTGCCCAATCTGCGATATAGTCATAGATTTCGACAACTTCCGTTTTGGGAACAGACTTGGAAACGCTATACCGTTTGCGATTAAACCAGAAATTATATTGTTCGCGAACAGCGCCTACGTTAATGTTTTTATCACCTTGTGCCCGTTCCTCCAAATTTTCAAAAAAACTTTGCTGCATCGCATACCAGCTATCACTTCTGAGCCCTGGCGTAGCGGCCATTTGTCTGGCAATTTTTACGGCTAATTCGTCCGATAAAGGTTTTACCGCCAGGGTGACAAACTCCATAATTTTATAAGGGTCGACCGGATTCCACAAGAAGGTTGGAACCAGTTTTAATATTTGTAAACTAGGTCGGGCCGAAGACGCAGAAAGCATACCCAAGCTTGGGAGTCCTTCCTGGCTGAGTGATAAATCGAGGGTTCGGTTTTTTTCTGGAATCAGACAAGCAGGTTCAAAATCTGGATCTTTGGCAAGTAGCTTGGCCATCCACGCGGCCAGTTCGGTATCTCTTTTAGCCTTGATAATCAGCAAGGACCCATCTCCCGTAGGCGTAAACTTTTTGGCACCCGACGTTTGAATGGCCTTTTTAAATTTGTCCAGGTCAGTATCCGCGTTTCCTTTTACCTTGTTCTCTTTTACCTTGACTGGCAGATTACTAATGGAGAAACCCAATTTTTCCAGGTGATCGAATAATGCAATAAATGCTGGCGGAAGTAATTCTTTAGGTTCGTTAAGATATAGGGTAGGGAAGTCGGGCAACAGCCAGTCCAGGCGCTCCCTTACCATTTGGAATCGGTCGGCAAAACCGTGATCTAATGCAATTGTATGCTCGTCACCGGTTAGAATTTCTTCGATGGTCGCGAGTCCCAATAGTCGAGCGGGCATATTTTTAACAATAGAAAAATCCCATCCTCCGAGTAGTAGTTCGTCTCTTAGTTCGAGCAAGGCCGTAGCGGTGGCGAATGGATCAGCCTCGAAAGATCTTCGAAAACATTCAGCGGCTTTTATGTTTACACAAAGGTTGAGTGCCTGGCGATACTGTTCAGTTCGGATATGATCATTATTACCCGGGTGTCCTGATAAACCAAGTCTTGATTCCAGATATTGGAGTAGTCCAGTGGGTCCTAAAAGATATTCACCTCCCGTGAATTCATTATTGGAACGAGGTAGTTGTTGGTCTCCTAATTGAAGCCCAAATATGATCTTTTCATGCATGCAGGAAAGATACGTATAAAACTATGAAAGACAGGAATTAAGCGTACCGCAAAGTTGATTTTTTAAAGAAGACTTTTTTCATCAAATCACATCATGGTATTTCGGGATATGAAAATTTGACACCTTCGTAAAATGCCTAAAAATCAAAGTTTGATATGCATTATTTCATCTTCGGACTATCCGCCCGTAGCACTTCTAAGCTGGATAATTTGACTTTTCCATAATTGTTCCTGATCGGCAACTTCATCAGAATCACAATAGTCTGTAATTTCTAAAATAGTTTCGTTGGTTACGGGAGATTTGCGCATTCTGAATTCTAAAAATTCCTTATCACTTTCGGCATCTTCCCATTGAAAACGTACGCGATCGTCCTCAACATCGTCAATTAAATCTGCTACTTCTTCGGAGCCACTCCAGGAGAAAGTGTACGTTTCACCCTGAATGTCTACCTCATCGCAAAACCATCGAATCAAACAAGAAGGTGTAGTGATAAATTTATATAGTATAGTTGGAGAAGCACGAAAGATAAATTCCAAATCAATTTTAACTCTTTCCATAATTATGTTTTTCTTTTATTGATAACTATTTGACTATCAGTGGGAATAAAGATCATATAACCAATTTAGAATTACCCTCTGTTGTCGCAATTAACCGTATTTTAATGATTTTTCCAAATAATAACAAGGAATAACCCTAAATATATTCCTTTAAATCATTTTAAATCTTAAAAAAATCGGTTGTTCAAACAGGAATTTGGAAAAAAATGTGTGACTCGAAATAATATTTCTTGACAACGATATAATTAAACTGTATTTTTGCTTGGATAGAAAGAGAGAAACCTAATAACCCCTAATGAAAAAAATGGATCATTTCCACACCACTTCCATAGGGATTATAAAGTTTCAGTTGTAACCTAAACAAACTAAACTTATCCATTGTCCAGAAGCAACAATTCCTTTCGCCAACCAGCACACCTTTATCGCTTTTATGTTGTACATCCCATTAACAGCAAACTAATTCCATTCAAAGCATTATTGTATCTCAAACGACCAACTGATAGCCGATATTTTATAAAATTTAAAGCTAAAATAAACTGAAAAAAAATTTTTTGGCTCGTCGACCGACGACCCCAACTGTTGATTTTATTTAATCTATTTAAACTGTTACCTTAATGAGACAACTTAAGATTACTAAGTCCATTACTAATCGCGAAAGTCAGAGTTTGGAGAAGTATCTCCAAGAGATTGGAAAGGTAGATTTGTTAACCCCGGAAGAAGAAGTTGATTTAGCACAACGAATCAAGCAAGGCGACCAACTGGCCCTTGAAAAACTAACCAAAGCTAATCTTCGATTTGTCGTATCCGTGGCCAAGCAATATCAAAATCAGGGACTTTCCCTGAGTGACCTAATCAATGAAGGCAACCTTGGTTTAATCAAAGCAGCACAACGTTTTGATGAGACCCGTGGTTTCAAGTTTATTTCTTACGCCGTTTGGTGGATCCGTCAATCCATCCTTCAGGCCCTCGCTGAGCAATCTCGTATTGTGCGACTGCCACTTAATAAAGTGGGATCTCTTAACAAAATTAATAAAGCTTTCTCCGAACTGGAACAAACCTACGAACGCGAGCCTTCTTCAGAGGAACTAGCCGCGTTACTGGAAATTCCTACCGAAGAAGTGGAGACCACCCTTGGGGTCGCCGCACGGCACGTATCTATGGATGCACCATTTGTAGAGGGAGAAGACAACTCTCTACTCGATGTACTGGAAAACTTTGGAACACCTGGTACCGATTCGGCACTGGAATACAAAGAAAGTCTACGTCGGGAAATTGAACGTTCTTTAAGTACCCTGACTGATCGTCAGTGTAATGTTATCAAACTTTATTTTGGAATTGGTGTCGAACACCCTATGTCTCTTGAAGATATCGGATCTCGTTTTGGCCTGACTCGCGAAAGAGTAAGACAAATCAAAGATAAAGCCATTAGTAAACTTCGGAATACTTCACGTAGTAAACTGCTTAAAAACTATCTGGGCGCATAATTAATTTTACACGCCTCAAAACGCATCATGATTTTTTCGTGGTGCGTTTTTTGTTTTTCAATTCTATCATTATTCCCGATTTTTCTATTTATGATATGAAACCACGAAAGGATATTTTTTTTCTTGTTGGATTTATGGGCGTGGGCAAATCTCACCTCGGTCAGCGACTTGCCTGGCAACTAAATCGAGAATTTGTGGATACGGATGAGCTGATCGAAGATCGTGAACAAATGTCTATCTCCTCTATTTTTTCAGAACGGGGTGAACTGGCTTTTCGAACGCTAGAGCGTGAAGTAATCCGTGGATTGATTCCCAAAAAAAATCTGGTCGTAGCTACTGGTGGAGGTTTGCCCATCTACGGAAATCTTATGGATGTCTTGTTACAAAATGGAACCACCATCTACCTCGAAGCCAACGAAAAATTAATTCTCAACCGACTTGTTAAAGAGAAAGAACATCGGCCTTTATTGAAAAATAAAACAGATCTTGAGATAGAAATCTATATTCTAGAATCGCTCAATACACGATCACCGATTTACGAAAAAGCACATCTGATTTTTGACCTTCGGGGAGATTTTAAAAAAGATGAACAGGATTTTTTGGCCATGTTTAAACCTCCATTAGCGGAATTTGAATGGTAAAATTTTTGTGAATTTTTTATCTACGCTACCCATTTCTTCTGAGATATAAAATCATTAACTTTGCATTTTGGGTTTTCTCAACAATTTTATTGAAAAATCAAAGTCTGATAAAAATAAAAAAAACGATATGAAAAATATACTATTATTCCTTACCCTTCTTTTGTTGGTTGGCTGTGGTTCTGAAAAGGTGAAAAATCCCGCGCCTTCTGCCAACCCTGATGCGCACGCTGGACATGATCACGCTGGACATGATCATGCTGCGGATAACCCAAATATAACCACCAATTCAGATGGTTCTGTTCACGTAAAAGGAGACATGACCGCTTTTTTGGTTGGACTCTGGGAAATAGAGTATGCTATTGTTGGCTCGACACCAAAGGTGGATGCACGTTACCAGGGAGCCTGGATACAAATGAATGGAGATTTTACTTTTACAACCGGGGTTTATGATCAGCAAACCAATAAAGGAACGTATAGCTTTCAGTCAGAGCCAGAGCGGTTGTTGAGTTTTAAATATGAAAAAGAAGAAAAATTATTACCTTCCGAAGCAAAAGTGCAAGGGTATGCAGTACAATTGGTATTGTTAGGAGAAACACCTATGGAGGGCAAGCAATCACAAATCAAGATTGGTCAAACCAGCAAAAAACCTGTACGTACAAATTAAACCTTTCTTGATCTTGACTTTACTATTTTATCAACATTCCTAATATGGATACCTGGGTGGTTTATTTTAAGTTTAATACAACCACACCAATTTCGTAATATCCGTATTAGCTCCTTTTAATCTTAAAATAAAAATACCATTTTCCATTTCCGTTGAAAAAGGATTTTCCAAAATCGTCTCACCTCTTTCGATAAAACCCAAATGTTTTTGAGCGATTAATTTTCCATTCATATTATATAACAATAATCGTTGATGATCGCCAGTTGAAAGGTTAATAACAATCGGATCATTCAGCGAAAGTGGATTGGGAAAAGAAAGTATCGCTTTTGAAGCAAAAGGAACAGTGGAGGTTCCGACGGTATTTTCCACTTCTAAATAAAGAACAGGTACATCGTGATCGCTCGTTCTAAGTGCATTATCCGGGTTTGTAAAATGAAAGGTGGGGTAATCCGCATTTCCCCGGGCGTATTCAAATCCAGTAACCGAAAGTCCTTGTAGTGACGAAGATAAAACGTGGTCAAGAATCTGTGCATTGCCACCGAAAACAAAAGAATACCGTTCACCTGGTGGCAATAAATCTATGGGACTAATTAATGGGTCAACCAGAATAGGTTCTACTTCAAATTGCGCTCCGAGGGAAGGCGTTCCGGCAATTTGATGATAGACATCGACATAACCATCCGAGAATTGGAAGGCATTAAAATCTCCTAAAACAATCAGGTTTTGGTATTGTAAGGATCGCACCATATACGCCACGGAGATGGCCTGTTCGTGGCGCTTCGTCCGGACCGCACTGGCATTGCTACCGGTAATGCCGCCGAGTGACCGATTGTGAAGGTTTATAATCCTGATTGGTGTGGGAGGGGTAGTAGCAAAGTTTCCTTCTAATAACAAAGGTGGGCGATCATGAAGACGACCTCCAGTGCTTAAAGTTTCGTCCGTGCCCAATGGAGTAATAACTACCTCATTCACCGTAGCGCGAACCAGATAACCGAGATTAATCGGAAAGCTTCCCGTATTGGTTAAGTTAAGGTAGGCAGTATAATCTGATGTCGAATCAAGACTTTCGATCACAGCGATTAAATCGTTTAGTACTGTCAGATTTTCTACCTCCTGAACCGCTATGATATCCGGTGATCGGAGTTGCCCGGTAATAAATAAAGCAATTTTTTGTAAGCGGTCTTCGTACGCTGATACGTCTTCAAAAAAACCAAGCATATTATACGAGGCTACGGTGACCTCGTTGTCACTTTTTTCCCGCACTGGAGCTGGAGAAGGAAGAAAGTCTACTTGAAAAGTTGTTGGCCAAAGTTCATAAATATTTCCATCATCGTTGATAATTCCGCTGGCACTGATGGGGGTACCGCCAGGAATTCCATTCGCATCCGGTTGTCCGAGTGCGTTGGGTCGAAAAACAAATCTTTCGGGATTGTTATCCCAAACGGGTAAATCTGAAAGACCGGGAAATGGTATACCGGGTTCCCGAAAGGTACGGGTCGTTCCGGCCACGATAGAAGTTGTTCCGTCAGATCTTGTGGCAGCAGTCGTCACGGCCTGGGGCATATCAACCAGCATGCCTTCCAGCCATTCGAATTGAGGAATCGCTGCTGGAATTCCAGAGGGGAAATTTCCGTTAAGTTCGACCGAAGCTGGCAAGATTGTACTGGTATCATTTAAAACTGTGAGCACCAGATCAGCAGCTTGCAACTGCGTCATTCCGCCGATTTCTGCCACGCGTCCAGTGAGGGTGATTCGGTTACCCACCTGTACATTGATGCCCGGCGGAACTCTGACGAGCAACCCGTTAGAGGTAGTCGAATCGGCATCAGCCCGGTCGTCTGGCGTTTGGATAAAAATCAAGTTATTAAATACATTATTATTTGCGACTGTGACAATATTATCTTCCGTAGTAATGGTTTGATTAGTAAATGGACTGTTGTTACCACTTCCCTGAATTTCCCAGATTTCACGATTTTGCCCGTAGCCCAGTAGACTCCAAAACAGGAGTGCTAAAAAAATGTGTAACTTTCTGTTCATAAGATTAAATTTAGAGGCCAAAATTATCAACAATTCCCCGTAATTACTATTTCTATTCTATGAAGAATACTGAAAGTTCTATTTATGACAAAGCTTATGATCCGATTCTACAGGCTGGACTCGTTTTATCACTTATATTAGGCGTTATCATCCTGGGAAAGTTGGTAAACGCGATAGGAATAGTGTCCGTCAGTGACCAGTTTCCGTGGACTACGGCTACATCCTTTTTACTGTTTTTTGCTATTTTTAATAGTGTGATTAGTTTGGCGTGTAAGGATTTGAATAAATATTGGGGGCGTTCCATGTTTTCTTTTGCCATCCTGGCCGCAATCTCCGCAGGCATTGCTTACTTTTTTTCTGCTCTTTCTATCGAAGAAATTGGTCCGTATAAATGGATTTATTTTGTGCTTACTTTTGGGTATTTGGTTTTTTTGTCTATCCTTGGCTTTATGAAAAGAATCGTGGATTTTGCAGAAGCAGAAGATTGGCAGGCTCCCCGGAAAAGAAAAAACTAACTTCTTTTTTTTGTGAAAAAGCAAGGTAATTCCTCTGCGCGGTATTGAATTTGCGTTCAAGCAAGTGAACATATTCCTTAAAAAAGGTGTTAGATATATTCAATAAAAGTCAAAAATAATGGATCCAATAAAAGATAATACAACTCATCAAACCGCAGCACTGGCAACCTTCGGTACAGGCTGTTTTTGGTGTACCGAAGCAGTATTTCAATTGCTGGAAGGCGTTGATACGGTCGTATCTGGCTACGCGGGCGGTCACGTCGCAAACCCTACCTATGAGCAAATTTGTGGTAAAGAAACGGGACACGCTGAGGTGGTCCGTATCAGTTATAATCCTGAAGTGATTTCTTACGAAGAATTGTTGGAAGTTTTCTGGCAAAGTCATAATCCTACGACGCTTAATCAACAAGGGAATGACAAGGGACCACAGTATCGTTCTGCGATTTTTTACCATAATGAAGAACAAAAGAAAATTGCCGAAGCCAGTTTGGCTCAAACGGAAGCGTCCGATTTATGGCCAGATCCAATTGTTACAGAAATTACAGCATTGAATAATTATTATCCGGCCGAGGATTATCACCAAAATTATTTTAATAGAATGGGAGATAAAAATCCTTATTGCGTTTATGTAGTAGGACCTAAGGTAGCGAAGATGAAAAAGCACCTGGAAAAAAAGAAAGTGTAAAGTTACTTTTGAACCGTTCCCAAGGAATGGCGATTAAAAAGAGGAAGGATAGTTTCTTAATTTATTTTGTCAACATTCCCAAGGAAAAATAAAAAACCGGATATAATGTGAATTATATCCGGTTTTTTAATGGACAGAAAACTTGATGTACAGCCTATTTACCGCCCAATATAAATCTTCCCCGTCAGTAGCGAAAAAGGTTTGGTGACAAACTGCGTTATTTTAACAAAGGCGGCTTTAACAGATTTTTGCATTTTTACCCACGAGGTATCCGGTTTTTCTTCCTTGATTTTGGCTTTCGCACCTTCTCTGCCTTCTATCCCAAAATATTCCAGTTCACTCCGTTTGGTTTGGTATTCCAGTTCCTCGGCTAAGTCTTTTCGTTGGGTTTCTTCCCATTCCGCTCTCAACTGTTTGCGCAATCTCGTAGAGCCCATGTAAAGAATCGGTCCTCTTTGGTCTTGCAGTTTTTTGGTCAATTCCATTCGTCCCAGTTCGACTTCTATCTCAAAACGCTCGCATAATTTGTTGTACTCGTCGTGTGTCATAATGATTCGTTTTTTTCAGTTCAGTAATTTTATTCATGTACTCATCCTTAAAAACGATATAATTCTGTTTTTAGTTCGTTCAATTTGATATATTTAAGAAATTTACGTTATGTATATTTGTATATAAAATGTGTCTGTATTGTTTTGTAAATAGAAAAGCATTCCGAATTAAAATCAAACATGTTAGATATAAAAGGAATGTTAAATAAATAAAGTACGATTCTATACTTCCTCTTTTTGGATCACTCCGCATCACTAAAATGGTTATTATACACAGCATAATGCCCATTTTACTTCTTTAATTGATACTAAGGACTCAAAATACAACCCCAACCCCCAAATAAAAACTTCGCCCGGTTGAAGGTAAAATTCCCGGTCCCGGATAGCCCGTTGCGCGTCTCGTAAAATAAGCCTGATCGCTCAAATTGTTAACCCCCGTTTCTAACCTTAATTTATTCCATTCGTAAGCTAAAGAAAGGTCCATTACCGCGTAGGCTGGAATCAATCCTTCAATTGCAATCGGACTAAAAATAGCGTTGGTTGCATCCGAAAAATGCGCTGCGGTATAACTATATTGGTAGGCCGCTTTCAGTTTTTTCCAGCGAATGTTTATTCCGGTTTTAAAAATAAAAGGAGGCACCAGTTCTACGTCGTTGCCTTCGATGCCGGGTTCTTGCGAATTTTTATAAGAGGCATTGGTAAATGATAAATTGGTAAAAATACTTACGTCAAAATCGTCACTGTTTGGTCTGAAAAAATCATACACTTGCCATTCTAATAACGACTCAAATCCAAAAATATCGGCATCGGCAACGTTGGTTCGAAAACGAATAACTTTGTCGACTCGACCATCAAAAATCGGATTGGGTACCTTCTTTAAAACAGCCCCAATTCGGTCTTTATACGCGAGATAAAAAACACTTAAATCGTAATCCATGTATTTTCCAATTTTTCCTCTGGCACCGAGATCCAAATTAAATCCTTTTTCGTCATTCAGGTTTTCATCCACCACTAAACTCCCCACGTTTACCCGAATATCATTAAAATTTAAAGCGCGGTAATTCTGCGAAAAATTGGTGTAAAATTCCGTCCGCTCGTTTATTTTATAACTGCTTCCAATTCCAAAAAAGACAAATTGTCGCGCGTTGCTTTTATCTTCTTCAAAGCGCTCTTGCGAAATAGTATTGCCCGCCAGATCTTTTGTAATTTGCGTATAATAACCTTCCGCTTCCGTCCGAATCCATTCGTAGCGCAGTCCCGGTGTCACACTCCATTTTTCTGAAAAATTAAAAACATTTTCCGCAAAGAAACTAACGTTCTGACTCGGTAAATCGAAATCAGAGCCTTCCAGGTTTTCTGGTTTTAAAAAGGTGAAATTTGGTCGGTCGGTCGCATCGCCTTCTCCTTGTTGCCGCAGGGTCAATCCCTGATAATAACGTCCACCAACGAGCAGCGTACTCGGTTGATCAAAGGTGGTATACTGCCATAAAAGGCGTGTTTCGTTTCCCCAGTTTTTAAAATCATCTCGGAGGAAATCCCGGTTTTCTAAAAAGTCTATTTGCGTAATATTTCCCAGATTTCCGATGGCATCTCTACCACCAACCAGACCAAAAAACTGACTGTTGATCCGGATTTTTTCGGTGGCTTTTAGTTGAAACTTTAATGCAAATAAATTCCAGTCTACCGCAAACCAGTTTCGTTCCCGATTGGATTGGCGCGGGTTGTCGGCAAACTGCGCGTCGGTCAGTCCGCCGGGTTGCTGCGCGAGGTAATTCGTATGCGTATATTCGGGTCGGATAGAGAACTTCTCGGAGACTTGAATATGGGCACTCAAATACGCGGTGTGTTGTTCCAAACCCGAATTGGGCCGCCAGCCGTCGCTGCGTTTGTATTGATAGACGCCGTAGTAATTTACTTTTCCAACGGTTCCACCCACACTGTTAAACGATGAAAATAAACCAAAAGAACCCGCCGTTTGCATCGTTTCCACGGCCAGTTTTTTATCGTCCGGACCTTCCTTAAATTTAAAGTTTAACATGCCACCAAATTGTGTTCCATACTGTAAAGAAGCAGCGCCACGGACTACCTCAATTCGCTCAATCGCTTGCACCGGAGGCGTATAATAACTTTCTGGATAACCAAGGGCATCGGCACTGATATCGTATCCATTTTGACGGGTATTAAAATTAGCATTCCGACTTGGACTGAGACCCCGACCACCGATTCCGAGCTGAATACCCGCCCCGTCACTTTCCCAGATATTTAGTCCTGAAACCTTGGCGTAAACCTGTCGGCTGTTGTTGGTAGCTTTGTTGACAGTTAGTTTGGAAAGTTGAATAAGTTCGTTCTTTTTAGAAGCATAGATGGCATTGTTTTCTACCTGTCGAAGTCGTTGAATACCGGGCGCCTGCGCACGATCATCGGTGACATTGATCGTCGTAATATCGGTCACTGTTCCCAACATAAAAAAATTAATGGATAAAGACTGGTTGGTTATATTAAACGAATAAGTGGTATCCTGATAGCCGAGCGAATTTAGGCTGATAGTATAATTTCCAGGTGCTAAATTTTCTATTTTGTAATTTCCATTTATATTTGCAGCCGTTCCTTTTTCTATGTCAGAAATGAAGAGGGTAGCGCCAGCGACTGGATCGCCCAGTTCCTGATCAAGTACTTGGCCGCTGATAGAAAAAGTAGGCTGTGCAATTGCTCCAGGATTTACAAACAGGGTAATTAGAATAATTGTATTTATTAAAAACAGTATTTTCTGCATCAGTTGTTTATTTATTTTTTTGGAATCGATTTTCTACCAAAATCAGGATCGAAAGGCAGTAACCAGGATTTGTGTTTCCAGTCGCGGTTGACGGCAGCTAAGTTGACGGTTGGGTCTACCAGTGGTTGACTTAAAGTTCCGTTTAAGGTCACCCGACTTTGACAACGGACGATGGGATTTTGATAACCTTTATTTTTGTAAGTCTCCGCGAGATGATGCGCAAATTGTAAAATCATATCCGGCTGCGTACTCATCATTTTTTCCTGTTGAGCGGTCAGATAATCCCGGTTGTTCACCCATTCTGTTTTCTTACCCATTTCGTCGGATATGGTAAAAGTAGTATATCCCGCTTTTTCCATCAACATTACCCGCCACGAAAATCGGTAGCCTTGCTCTGTCCAGAATAGATGACCGGGATAAGCCAGAAAGCGGAGCGGTAAGATTAATTGCACAATAATAAATACCATCCAGAACGGTTTCATTTTTTGCCACGACCCCCAATTTTTAGTCATTGGATAATTCGCGGATATAAAGCCAGTCCATTTTTTTATTTTATTTAAAACCTTTTCGTGTATCGCTGGAGAAAAAAAGATCAGCGTAGAAATAATCATGACGTACGGAAAAATACCAATCTGAAATAGCATGGCCGTTGCAATATGAAATCCGACTACTGCGAGATAAGCCAGCCAGCGGGTAGGGCGATAGAGCAAAAAAAATACGATGAATAAATCGTAAATCGCACCGCTCCAGCTAAAGATAAAAGGCGTGATATCGTAGCTCAAGAAAGGTCCGATAATTGGAACGTGCGATTGTGCGGGCAACCAGAGTTTTAGCGGCATGGCGCGAAACAACCAATCTGGATTTAATTTGGCGATACCAGCAAAAATATAAACGAGGGCTAATTGAAATTTGATCAGATCGGTGGTCCAGCGGTGAATCGTCGTCCGTTTGAGTTGCGGACGCCGTAGCGTATCTAAAGAAAAGTCCCGGTGGGCGGGCAGAAAAATTAAAACAAAGGCAACGAGACTGACAAAATAATAATGGTTGAGGTAATTTGTTTTGTCGATTAATTCAATGTAAGTAAAACTCAAAAAAAACAAACCTGCACTCCACCTATAAAACAGGCCCAGCATAATGCCGAGTGCACTCAAAAAAGCGGTAAGAAATAAAAGATAAATTCCGGTAGTTCCCGGATGGGCAAGCGATTCAAAATAAGAGAAAAAGTAAACGGGTTCTATGTATAAACTTTCAATCCAACCGTGATGATAAAACCGAACCATACTCAGCGCCATCATCAACCCAAACAGTATCCGGAAGTGAACCAGTGGTGCTGTCGGAATGAGCTGAGTTGGATAATATCGGTTCATAATTTTACATAACAACAAAATATGCTACGGCAAACAATTAAACAAATGAACGATAAAACAATCAAACAAATCCACCACCTCAAATCAATCCCCATCATTATCCTGATTCGTAATCGAAATACCCATAACCGAAGCCATATCAGATTTAAAGATCGCTACCAAATCCTGCATAGATAAAAATACCTCGATCAAGGCTTCATTGTCTATTTCAATTTGCTGTGCAATGGAAGGATCCAGTCGATCGACTTTTTCCAATAAAATTGTAAAGTGCGTATTAATTTGATCAGCTAGATCCGGCTGATCGATTTTACGTAAATATTCCAGAATAGAAGGACCATCATTTCTGGTCAGGCTTGTTCCATTAAAATAATCCTGATAGGCTTTTAAAGCATTTCGTAATAACGCAGTAGAATAATTTCCGTAAAGCACCTCTACCGATTGTGGTCGGACAACGCCTGCGCTACGCAATCCCGCCGGAATCGCTACCTTTCCATCCCGTACGAAACGCTGAAAATGTAAATCAATACCATTTACAATCAAACCGAGTGCGCTTCCTACGTCTGTTCCAGTAGCATCTGTTCCCGTAAATTGCTGCACGAAAACACCTTTGTTCCAGTCATCATTAGAAGCGCTGACTTTCGTTTGAATCGCCGAAGTGAGCACCTGAATATAATCAAGTCGCGCTTCAGAAAAATCAGCAAGTGGAGAAATTTCTTCTATACTATTTAATAAATAATCGAGGGCTGGTAACCCTTCCGCATCCTGATTTCCCAAGCTACCTATTTGATAAGTTCCGGTAGCAATATTATTTTCAATTTTATCCGCATCAGTTGGGTAGGTATTCAAACCAGCACGTAAGCCGTTATTGACCGATGGTCCAAAATAATAAAGAGAAGTTTTTTGCCAGATATTCCAAAATTCCTGGTGCTCAGCTCTTAAAGTTATCAGATTGTCTTGGTTAGCTTCCTGCTGAAAATTGACAGCAGCCTGGTTGAGAGACGCAGCCTTTCGATTTAATTCCTGAAAAGCGGGTAAAATCAGATCGTTCGTGATGTGTATAGCGATCTCCTGTCTTAATTCTGCCAGGTCTATCATTTCATCGGTACTAACCGTTTCGGTTTTTTCACCACAGCTAATTAAAAAACAGACCATTAAAGCGAGTAAAGAATACTTCATATTGATAAATTTAGAATACCCCAAGCATGTCTTATGCTTATTTAGACTTTTTAAAAATAACGCTGCAAATGTACCTCATGGTTTTGGTTTTTGCAAGAATTTCCGATAGTTTTTTCTGGTAATAGGGCAAAGAATTTTTAGGCCACAAAATCACGAAGAAAACAAAGGCTTTGAAGAGAGGTTATGCAACATTCCTACAGTTCATCTTTTACATCTTCCAACTCCGGAAAACTGGTTACGAGGGTATTTTTGGCGCGATTGAGGTCTGCTGCGGTCGTATTCCAGAAACTACCATTTGCTCCCAGGTCCGTTTCTTTAATTGCCTGAATTTGATCCAGGGAAATCCTTCGATTAGGGTTATAAGTGAGCGCATTGACAAAAGCCCAGGCTTCACTCAGCGTGTGAAATGCTTCCCCGATTTTACCTTCGTTCAGATATCCCAGGCTGGAGTTGATGTAGTGAATACTCGTAGCCGCGGCGACCAGTTCAAGTTTTTCAAATAAAATAGCTCGTTGTGCATTCTTTGCTGCTAGATTATTATTAACAATGGCGGTTCTACCCGCAAGAAAAGCATTCATGATGTCGTCGTTGGTTTTGATAAAAGGATCGACTACATTAGAATAATCACTCCAGTAACGCAATTCATCTTCCCGGGCTTCTGGCCAGGCAGAAGTAAAATCCAGTGGTGGATTGAAATAGCCAAAGGCTTCATCCCAGTGGTGCTCTAGATCTGTGTAGTTTTTTCCTTCTCTAAGTGAAGTATTTTCTACCTCATCCCCAGTACGATCATCCGTAAAATAAGTGTTGTAAATCTGGTTGTACATCACCGTACCCATCAAACCCTTTTCGATCAGCTGAGTAAATTCACGACCGTTGGCGTCGATCATAATCGTATTTCCACTATTTTCTCTTTCGATAAATCCGGCAGTACCGTTACTTGCATTTGCCCCTGATTGGCTGACCGCCTCTGCGCCAGCAAACAAATCTTCCATAAAGTTGTTATCCAGGTCAGGCGCAAAAGTTTTATCTTTCAATTGTTTTGTAGACATGAAATCGAAAAAGCCATTCCCATTCTCACCCGTATTTGCGTATGCATCGTTTAAAGTTGCAGCAGAAATCGTAGTTTCTTTTTTATCTCCCTGGATCAGGTAGTCTTTTATCGCTTTTACCATGTCCAGTCGTTCATTCTGACCCGAAAAGGAAACCGTTGAAGTCCCGTTTCTATCAAAAGAATAAGTAGCAGGTGCCGATGTCAACACCGGATCAACGCTTACAACGGTAGTTGCAGAAGTCTTTTGATCTGCGGCATCCGTTAATTCAAAATTGATAGAATAATTATCGGATAATCTGGCATCCGCTGGAATAGTGTAAGTGAAAGTCGTTTGAATATCAGTCGCACCCATGGTAATGGACAGCGGTTGAGGAAATGATCCAATACCAGGTGTTACCGTTAGACTGCGTACACCCGATTCGGCGGTGCCCGTAATGTCGATAGAAACAGTGTTGGCTCTGACCGCAGCTACGTTTTCACTGACGACAAGATTTAGCGTATCTTCTTCATTTTCATCCTTACAAGCGGCAAAGGCGAGGACAAAAACGGTTACTAATAAAAAGTAAAATGGTCGATAAATTTTGGGGTAATTCATGTTTGTTGCTAGTTTATAAATTGATTATGCTTATTTAGACTTATTAAAAATAAGAACGCAAACATCGTTTATGTTTTTTGTTTTTGCAAATATTTGGTGTTAATTTTTGTAGATTATTGAGAATAGTAAATGGGGCAGTAAAGCAGCAGCGCATAAAAAAGGAGATACAAAACTCAAGTTTGTATCTCCTGCTAATCCTAACAACCTGTTGGGATAATATTGTATAGATTAAGGACGGGCATTATCGCCAGACTTAACTTTCTTTTTACCTTTTGTCATCATGGCCTTTTGTACCGCCAGGTAAGCATTGACAACACCACCAGACTTGCTGAGTGTGCTGAAATCAACCAATGCGTCACCATCCTTATGACCAGGTTTCTTCACCTTTTGGTTTACTGGAGTAGTGGTAGACATTAAAATATCTTTAACCTGCTCAGCCGTTAATGTAGGAAAATAAGAACGCAAAACCGCAGCAACACCAGCAACTACCGGAGCAGCCATTGAAGTACCACTCAATGCCTGGTAGCCCTGATCGGGTGTCGTAGAATTAATCTGGTAACCTGGCGCGAAAAGGTCCACGTTGTTTTTAGCATAATTAGAAAAAGAAGCAACTGCATCTTCTCCAGGCTTCCAGGAGAAAGCACCAATTTCTAACCAGTTCTTGGCCATTTTCTTTCGGAACCAGCCCCGCTTTTCGTAGCGATCGTTTGGAAAGTTGTCCTCCTCATCGGTGTTTAAAGAGCTATTACCAGCAGCGTGTACGAGTAATACATCCTTTTTAGCAGCATATTTGACGGCCTTGTCAACCGCTTTTTTATCCCAGCTATAACCTTTTCCGAAACTCATATTAATGACAGAAGCACCATTATCAACGGCGTAGATAATAGCATTGGCTACATCTTTATCCCGTTCATCACCATCCGGTACTGCTCGTACAGACATGATTTCAACATTATTCGCAACTCCCTTGATACCAAGATCGTTGTCACGAACTGCTGCGATAATACCTGCTACGTGTGTGCCGTGCATGGCATCAGGCCCCTGAACGTCGGCGTTACCATAATTGCGATCGTAAGGATCATCGTAATTGTCACCAACAACAGACCGTGGATCATAATCAGTATTGTAATAATAGTTTAGCTGTCCGCTAAAATAATCAGAAGCGCCCGCAATTTCCGTTTCGATTTCTTCGAACGAAGCACCTTGCTTGTCCATGATGTCAATTAATCGGGGTAGCATTCCAGCCACCTCTTCGTCTTCTGACTTATAAGCTTTCAAGTCATCAACGGTGATATTATCTTTAGCAATTCCCGTTTTAATTTTTTTAATAGCAGAGGAAAACATAATATAGCCCATTCCCTGCTGAGTGATTTGCTCTCTTTTATCATTGACTATCTTTTCGAGCTTTTTAAATTGCTGATACTCTTTTTTATCTCTTCTAGAAAGGGAAGAAGGATCTGTGTCTTTATATTTTTTTTGAAAGTGGGCAACGATTCGCGTGATTTCGAGGGTTTCGTGGTTTACATTTTCCCCGTTTTTGCCACCAATAAAATTCCAGCCATTGATATCATCAATATAGCCGTTTTTATCATCGTCGATTCCGTTGTCCGGAATTTCGTCCTTATTAATCCACATGATCGATTTGAGATCTTCGTGTCTTGGATCAACTCCCGAATCAATAACGGCGACGACCACTGTCTGAGACGCACGATCTTTGAGTAATTCTTTGTACATTTTTTCGGTGCTGACACCAGCCACTTTATCCTGACTTTTATCTAGATTGAACCAGTTTTCGGGAGCGGCATCCTGAGCATTCACGAAGAGTCCTGCTGACATTAAACCGGCAATAAATAGCGATTTGATTTTCATTGTATAAGTTAAGTTATGAAGTTAAAAAAGGTTAAGGAACAACGATCTAATAGATTCAGAATTATGACTCATATTTTTTGTGCCTAACTTCGTTTAAAATACGCACCATAGCTACGGCTATGTCTGTGTTTTTCACCTTGTTATACACAAAAACTACCTACTCAAAATTTCTTAATCTATTTAATCCTCATTCCTAAGTCGTAAAATTAGTTAAAAAAATAATCCAAAAGGGCCTTTTATTTCGTATTTTAGAGAAGAAATGCTCATTTGGGGCCAATTTTTTGACAAAAAAATAAGTTTAAGTAGTATCAAAGGCAAGCTTTTGCGTTATATCATAAATTTAACGAGTTTTGTATCCCCCTAAGTCTAGTTCAACCCCACAAAAGATAATTTTATCACCCTTTATAAGTTATTTCTATGAAAAAGTTAATGCTTTTCCTCCTTTCTATGTCACCATTTTTTCTTTTTGCCCAACATTTTGAGTTAGGTGCGAATTTAGGTGTTTCTTATTATGAAGGAGATTTGACGGTATCTACCATCGGTGGCCGTTTAGATCAGGTAAATTTTGGTGGCGGTGGTTTTGTCCGTTATAATATCAACAATTTTGTAGCGGCACGAGCTTCCGTCAACTATGGAAGTTTATCGGGAGAAGATGGTGGCGACCGGGAAAGTCGAAATCTGAATTTTTCTTCCAATATTCTGGAATTTGCCTTAACGGGAGAATTTAATATTCTCGGTTTTCAGCCCTATAATCTGGAGCGGGTATTTTCTCCGTTTATTTTTGCGGGCGTAGCTGTTTTTAAATATAATCCAACAACGATCTACGAAGGCCAAACGGTTGATTTACAGCCAATTGGAACTGAAGGGCAGGGACTAGCAGCCTTTCCTGATCGAAAGCGATATAATCTTACGCAATTTGCTATTCCTTTAGGTGGAGGACTTAAATATGCCTTTAATGATGCGTGGAACGTTGGACTTGAAGGTGGTATCCGGGTTACTTTTACGGATTATATTGATGATGTAAGTTTGACCTATCCCGGACGGGAGTTACTGCTGGAAAATGGTGGTGAGATAGCGGCGGATCTTTCTGATCGTTCTTTGGATGGTAATGAAGCAGGTCGCGTTCGTGGTAACGCAGACGTAAACGATTATTACTTTTTTGCAGGTATAACAATCTCTTATAACTTTTTAGACAATGGTTTAGTCGGAAGTCGGGGAAGACGAAGAAGCAAGACTGGATGTCCTACTTTCTAGTTTTTTTGTTTTAAACCGAATTATTCCGCTAAAAGCGCAATTACCACCAGGCAATTGCGTTTTTTTTTGCAAAAAAAACTAAACCCCGAATTTATGTCACAAAATAATTGGAATACTATTTGAATATTTAGATTAGTGTAGGAAGTACACTGCCTTCTATCAGTACTTTACACCTACTTATTTTTTCAAAAAACCAAATTGTATGAAGCATTGTTTTTTTATCTGTTTTTATGTGCTATTATCTGGCACCTCAATCAACGCACAAGACCTGGAAATAGGGTTTTTTTTGGGAGCATCCAATTATCAAGGAGATTTACAACCTGCCCATTTTCTTTTTGGAGAAAGTAAGGTAGCGTATGGTGGATTCGTCAAATATCCGGTGCTGGAATACCTGAATGTTCGGGCATCCTTTACAAAAGGAACCATATCCGGTGAAGATCTGAACTCTACGGTAAGTTCTGGCCGTCGTGGTCGCAATCTTAACTTTCGATCTGATATTCTTGATTTTGGGCTACAAGCAGAATTTCATCTTTTGACCCTCATTTACGATGAGCGTAAAATTATTTCTCCTTATCTGATGGGTGGAATCAACGGTTTTACTTTTAATCCGGAAGCCTTTTACATAGATCGCTATTATGCATTAGAACCATTAGGTACCGAAGGACAATATCTGAAAGGAAGCGGCGTAAGTCCTTACAGCAAATTTCAAATTGCGATTCCGGCTGGAATTGGGGTGGATATCAAAATTTCTGATTATAACTCAATTGCGTTAGAATTTGGAATTCGAAAAACCTTTACCGATTATCTGGATGATGTTAGTGGCAGTTATCCGGATCTTAACGAGCTGGCAGCGTTAAATCCGCTAGCAGCAACCTTATCTTTTCGGGAGTTAGACAATAATGGAGAACCTGCTCCTCTTCCTGCTGCTGGGTCCCAGAGAGGAAATCCGGACGCGAAAGATTTATATTATTTCTTAGGAGTCAACTTTTCTTTTAATATTAATAACATTCTTAGTCTCGGTGAAGGAGCATCTGATTATTCTACTTTTTAAAAAAGACGGGAGTGTTCATTTTACTTTGTCTAGCACCTTCGACACTAAACGTAAATTTATTATTAACTCATTCCTAAGCTGAATCCCGAAAAATCTATTTGATTTTTCGGGATTTTTCTATTCCCAGGAACAAAATGCATTTATTTTGTCAACATTCCTAAGGGGAATAAGATTTGCTAGTGCCTTCGGCACTAAGTTGTTGATTAGTTAATCGGTGGATCAGTCACATAGTACGCAATGCGAACGTAACCATCTTGGTTGCGCTCTTACATCAGGATTACCTAATATTTGACCGACTACTGATTAACCAATAAACTGATTAACAATTATTTAAAAATAGTATATTTATTTATGATTTTAAATTACTTTATTAAACACCATGAAATAAACACACCATCAGATCTATCAAGCGCCCTTAACCTTTATACATAGAAATTTAGTTCCGGAAGCACTAGTTGGCTCCGGGCGTTTCTTGGTCAATTAAAAATCTTTATTTTATCCTATACAAAATTTCCATACATAAACTCTATTGATAATTGAGTTTTTATACTTAGTTTAATCCACGTAACTTTGGGGCACACGGAAGCTATTTGAAACTTCAAAAACTAATTAATAATATTGGACCACCGAAAAGGGATAAAAAAGACTTTAAAGAAGTATTGGGGATACGATGATTTTCGTCCATCGCAAGAGGAGATTATTATGTCTGTATTAGAACGTAAAGATACCTTGGCATTATTACCTACTGGTGGTGGAAAGTCTATCTGTTTTCAAGTTCCTGCTATTTATCAGGAAGGTATTTGTATTGTTATTTCTCCCCTGATTGCCCTGATGAAGGATCAGGTTTCCAATCTGGTAAAACGAGGCGTTTCTGCGGTGGCTATTTATAGCGGTATGAGGCGTACGGATATTGACCGTATTCTGGATAACTGTATTTATGGAAATATAAAGTTGCTTTATGTTTCTCCCGAACGGTTGACCACCGAGTTGATGAGTGTACGGTTGCGTAAAATGCCGGTCAATCTGATTGCCGTAGATGAGGCACACTGTATCTCGCAGTGGGGTTATGACTTTCGTCCGTCCTATCTTAAAATTGCTGAAATCAGAACATTGCTACCGGATGTTCCCGTCATTGCCTTGACCGCAACGGCTACTCCCGAGGTGGTCAAAGATATTCAGAAAAGATTGTTATTTAAAAAAGAAAACGTTCTCCAAAAAAGTTTTATTCGTAGCAATCTGGCATACGTCGTCTTTCAGGAAGAAGACAAACTACGGAGAATGCGGGAAATAATTAATAGCGTTTCCGGGTCGGGAATTGTCTACGTTCGTAGCCGGAAGCGCAGTCAGGAAGTTGCTGTTCATTTGGCGAAAAATAAAATCTCCGCTGCCTATTATCACGCAGGATTAGAAACGGAGCGTCGTACAGAAATTCAGGAAGCATGGATTGCCAACAAGGTACGAATCATTGTAGCGACCAATGCCTTTGGAATGGGAATCGACAAACCTGACGTGCGTATCGTGTTACATTTGGCTTTGCCCGAAAGCCTGGAAGCTTATTTTCAGGAAGCAGGACGCGCGGGACGGGATGAAAAAAAAGCCTATGCGGTACTTTTACATACAGAAGAGGACCGCAAAAAACTAGTGCATTATTATCAGACTTCTTTTCCACCCATCTCAACCATAAAAAAGGTATATCAATCTTTGGCATCCTATTTCCAGCTGGCAGTCGGCAGTGGATTGGGAGATAGTTACGATTTTGATTTGACGGAGTTTGTTGAAATTTACAAACTCAATATTATGACGACTTATAGTAGTCTGAAAATTTTAGAGCAATCGGAATGGTTGGTTCTTACAGAGTCTGTTTTCCGCCCGGCGAGTATTCGTTTTATTGTCAACAAAGAAGAGCTTTATGATTATACCCTGCGCAATCGTAAAATGGAAGTTATCATAAAAAAAATCTTACAAAATTTTCAGGGTGCATTTAATACTGATGTTACTTTTTTTGAAGGCAAGTTGGCAAGGATTTTAAGAATGGAATTACCGGAAATACGTAAGGCACTGGAAGTTTTGGTACAGAATGCAGTAATCGATTATCGGCCCCAGCGGGAAAAACCTCAATTGATTTTTATGCAGGAAATTGTTGCGGCCAACAATTTACTGATTGACAAAAAAATGTACGATTTTCGTAAAGAACGCTATTATCAAAAAATGAAATCCGCGATCGCTTACGCAGAAAGACCGATTTGTCGTAATCAACAACTATTGAGTTACTTTGGAGAAACTGCCAAAAAATGTGGAATTTGTGATGTCTGTCTGGGTAGAACGACCGTTGCCGTCGATGTAGCTGATTATGAATTGTATAAAGAAAAGGTGCGAGAATTGTTACGGGTTTCTCCCAAAACGGTAGATCAGTTAGCAACCCATTTTGCGGCCAACCGGAAAGAGGAATTATTAAAGGTTTTGGCGTTTTTAGAAAATGAAAAATTTGTTACGGTGGAAAATAGTTTGATGCGCTGGACATCCTGAAAAGGTATTTAAGTTTTAAAAAATAAATATGAACAATTCTATCCCCAGAATAATTCTGACGGTTACTAATGACCTGACGTACGATCAGCGTATGATTCGTATTGCCCAGACATTGTGTGATGCAGGATATCGGGTCGTACTGGTTGGTCGGCAACGAAATAATTCGCTACCACTGGAAAGCCGGGATTTTCGTCAGTATCGCATCTCTTGTCATTTTAATAATGGAAAATTATTCTATCTGGAATACAGCTGGCGACTTTACCATTATTTAATTTCTCAACAATTGGATGGTATTTGTTCGGTAGACTTGGATACGATTACGCCCGTTTATTTTGCCAGCAAATTTCTGGGTGTTCCCCGCTTTTTTGATGCCCATGAATATTTTGAAGAAGTACCCGAAGTAATCAACCGTCCCGTCATCAAAGCCATCTGGAAAAAGCTGGGCAATTGGCTCATTCCACAGTTTGATCGGGCTTATACGGTTTGTGAAAGTCTGGCGGATCTGTTTCAAAAAAAATATGGTATACCTTTTGGCGTTGTCCGCAATCTTCCTTTTTCTGAAGTACCCTTACCATCTCCTCCGGTCAACCAGGAAGTGGTCGAACAGATTCAGGAATTAGCCGGACTTCAAAAAATTATTTTATATCAGGGAGCTTTAAACGAGGGTAGGGGACTAGACGAAATTTTGGATGCGATGCACCATTTGGAAGACACCGTTTTATTGCTCGCCGGAGATGGAGATATTGGTTCCCGTTTACACCAGCGGGTGGCTCGGGAATATCTCCGTAGAAAAGTAATTTTCCTGGGATACGTTACGCCGTTAACCCTTCGGGCCATCACTCCCTTCGCGACGCTTGGTCTCAACCTTCTGGAACCTCGGGGGAAAAGTTATTTTTATTCATTGGCAAATAAAACTTTTGATTACATTCAGGCGGGTGTTCCAGCTTTGCATCCGGATTTTCCCGAATATCAAAAACTGATGAGTGAACATAAAACAGGAATATTAGTTAAAAGGTTAGACGGTAAATATTTGGCCAGAATTATCACCGAGCTTTTGGATAATGCACCATTATATGCTGTCTTAAAAGCCAATTGCCGACTGGTGAAAAATAACCTCATCTGGGAAAAAGAGAAAGAACGGTTAACGGCGATTTACGATTCCGTCTATAAAGAATGAAAGTTTTATAAGGAATGGCGATTAAAAAGAGGAAGCATAGAATTTTAATTTATTTTAAAAGTAATACAAATGAGTTTTATTACGCCACCTACGTTAAAATTTTTGAAAAATTTAAAAAAAAATAATAACCGGGACTGGTTTAATGAAAACAAACACCGTTACGAATCAGCACGGGAAGAACTCAAAAATTTGCAAGCGGCACTACTCGATGAAATGTCTCATCAGGATGAAATTGCGCAGGTAAAATTATACCGTATTTATCGGGATGTGCGTTTTTCTAAAAATAAAGTTCCGTATAAAACCCATTTTAGCGGTTACGTAGAACGGGCAACCAAATGGAAGCGGGGAGGATATTATTTTCAAGTTTCACCCGGTGGTAATTCTATGGCCGGAGGTGGTTTCTGGAGTCCGGAAAAAGATGATTTAAAACGAATTCGAGAGGAGATCGCCTCTAACGATCAACCGCTCCGAAAAATAATAAATGCCAAAGCCTTTAAAGATACTTTTACAAAATTAGACGGCCAACAACTGAAAACTGCTCCACGTGGTTTCGATAAAGAACATCCGGCGGTCGATTTATTGCGGTATAAACAATTTATAATCTCAAAAAAGTTTACTGATCAAGAAGTTCTGGATGAAAATTTTGTAAAAGAACTCTGTAAGGTTTATAAAAAAATGAGACCCTTTTTTGACTACATGAGTGAAGTGCTCACAACGGATGAAAATGGCGTTCCGATAGAATAAAAAATTTTAAGAAACTTGACCATACAATTTATTTTAAATACCATAATTATGAAAGATTTTAAATATATAGTTTTATTGTTTTGGACCGTCAGTTTAGTTGCACTATCTGGCTGTAGAACAAATCCGGTAACGGGAAAGAAGGAACTGAACTTTATGTCCGAGCAAAAAGAAATTGCATTGGGTAAAGAAAGTGATCCAGCCATTGTTGCTAGTTACGGATTGTATCAGGATGAGAAAATGCAAAAATTCATTGATGAAAAAGGACAAGAGATGGCCCGTATTTCTCATCGACCACATCTTGATTATGAATTTAAAATTCTGGATTCTCCGGTGGTTAATGCTTTCGCTGTTCCTGGTGGTTATGTTTATTTTACCAGAGGAATTATGGCACACTTTAATAACGAAGCAGAATTTGCCGGAGTACTGGGCCACGAAATTGGACACATCACCGCACGACACTCCGCCAAACAATATAGCAAGCAAATGCTGGGACAAGTAGGTTTGATTGCCGGAGTAGTTTTATCTCCGGGTGTGAGAAATAACTTTCAGCAAATCCAGCAGGGAATGGGATTGTTATTTTTAAAATTTGGTCGTGATGCCGAGAGCCAATCTGATATGCTGGGCGTTACTTATTCCACGGAGGTGGGATACGATTCTGAATATATGGCTGGATTTTTTAAAACATTGAGCCGAATGCGGGAAGGTACCAATTCTGAAACCATCCCTACCTTTATGAGTACGCATCCTGATCCGGGTGATCGTTTTAACAGAGTGAAGCAGTTGACAGAAATAGAACAGGCTAAATATCCTAAAAAGGATTATGCGGTAGAAAGAAATGATTATCTTCGAATGATTGACGGATTGGTCTACGGAGAAGATCCGAAGGGCGGATACGTAGAATATGATCGCTTCTACCATCCTGTGATGAAATTTCATTTTGATATACCGCGTGGCTGGAGAACCGCAAATTCTCCCGCTCAGTTTCAAATGGCAGAGCCTAACGGAAAAGCCATGATGGCGCTTACCCTGGGACAAGGTGCAACCCTGGAAGAGGCGGCCCAAAATTTTATCACTCAAAATAAACTAAATCTGCTCTCCTCCGATAAAGGAAATGTCAATGGTTATCAAGCTATTGCTCTGGTGGCAGAACAGGTGAACCAACAGGATCCCTCTCAAACCATCAGAATTCTAAACTACATAATCGACTATGATAGTAATATCTTTCAGATTTATGGCATTTCTCAAAAATCAACTTTTTCTGTTTTCCAAAATACATTTAAAGCGACAATGCAGAGCTTTGACAAGCTGACGGACTTATCCAAGATTAACGTGGAGCCGAAACGTATTCGCATCAAAACGGTGAGCAAAACAGGAAACTTGAGTAGTGTACTACAACAGTTGAAAGTGAATACTTCAGAAGGAAAACGAGAACATGCGATTCTTAACGGGATGGACTTGAATGACCAGGTAAAAGCGGGTACACTCTTAAAAATAGTCGAATAAGTAAAAAATTAAAAACAAGTGGAGCCATCCTACTTGTCTTCTAATTTCCTTGAAAAAACGCACCATAGCTCGCTATGTTTGCGTTTTTTCAATAAAGGAACGGATGGCGTCTCATCATCCGATTTTGGTACAGGTTTTAAAGTAGAACACCTACTGTTATATTAGGGTAATGAAATGACCTGTTACCTTCATAGGCCACAAATAACGAGGAAAGCCTTTCAGTATCACAAAAGCGGTTTAGTTTAGATTTTAGGAATAAAAAATCTTCTTATAACGACTTTTAAAGTTAAAAGTTTAATAGAAAAAATTCATTAATGGGTAAAAGGTTGATTATGAGTAAATAATGCATGTAATTAAGATTAATTGCAAAACTACCCTTACTACGGTATAGCTTATAACCTTAAAATTGACTTATCTTTGTGTCAGAATTAGACGCTAACATAATTATTTTTGCCCTCCTAAAATACTGTCTATTTAAACTAAACCATGTTGTGTTTTCCCTCCGTCCGATCCTCGCATATAGTAACTCCCATAACAACTTAAAAAAGTTTTCCCCTTTCCCCCTCCCTGTTTTCTATAAGATCTTTCCCAGCTATCTGATTAGTAATTTTCAGATAGTAGGGTTAAGATCAAACTACTCCCTTGTTACTTTTCGCTACTCCATATAATTCACCTAAAAGCTTTGTCCCCGATCGCTACAATATTTACGATCATGGAATTACTAACCGGAAGAGGCTCTGACAGTCCACACTTTTCTCACCAATTATCAGTTTTGGTATTGATGATTGGATTCATACTACTCCCGGCTTTAAATTTTGCTAAAGATGTAAATAGCTTCTCCGGTGATCGGGATGTATTCATCAAAGAGTTGGAAGTTTTTATGAAGAAGTCCAATAATCAGATAATTATTGAGACCTTTAATTCATTCGAAAAATATTTTAGCAGAGGTGGGTTTACGGAATCAGAAGTAAGCACTATTATCGCGGTCAGTAATAAAATGCTGGAGCAGCGAATTACACCAAATCCTGTTTTTAAAGATTATTTAACTAGTTTACTGTTTATAAAAGAAGGCAATAACAAAGCGCACGTATTTGAAGAATGGCACCAGGTATTACAAGAGGTGCTAAATAATGATTTTAGAACAAAGACAAAACAATTCAAAAACTATGTAGATTTTTCTTCGACACTATTTTCTGGTGGAGCATTTGTTTCTGGACAGAAGGGCCATGCCTGGATACTCAGAGACGGTATCTTCCATTTAGGAAATAGTGACGGGAAATTTTTTGTTTTTGTAAAATCCGGCCAACTTGTTAAAATTCAAAAAGGTAAAGAACTAATCATCAATGCTACCAGCGGATATTACTATCCCGAATCCAGAATTTGGAAAGGAGAGGGTGGAACTATTGCGTGGAATACGCCTGGCGTTACGGGGATCAATTGTATACTGGAAAAATATTCGATGGTATTAAAAGGCAACTTGATTAAAATTGACACCGTCTTTTTACAGTACCATAATCTGTTTGCCGATCAGAAAATATCCGGTAGTTTTGAAACCAAAATAACCACCAATAAAACCAGTCAGGCATCCTATCCCAGATTTACTTCTCATCAGCGTGACTTGGTGCTTGATCAAATCAATGACCGTGTCCAACTAAAAGGAGGTCTGAAATTAAAAGGAGAAAAGGTGCTCGCCTACGGAGACAACCTCCAACCTGCCCAATTAATTATCAAGGATTTAAAAAACAATCAAGCCGTAAAAGCAGAAGGTTTACAGTTTGCTTTGACCAATAACGCAAACATCGCTGCAAGTGGTGTAGCCGTGGATCTATTTTTGCAAAATGACGCCATAACGCATCCTTCTGCCAATCTGCGGTATGAATTGAACACTGCAGCTTTGGAATTGTCAATCGGTAACTTGCCAGAAAACAAAGCTCCTTTTTTTGCTTCCTATCAAGGTTTGAATATTTATACTGATAAAATCTCATGGACCATCGGTACTGACTATTTGGAAATTAATAAAAAGAATCCGGGTATTGGTAATGGGAACAAAAAAGTAATGTTTGAATCTCAGGATTTTTTCAATATTCAAACTTATCGAAAATTACAAAATGTAGCCGACCGAAATCCGATTGCTACCTTAAAACTTTTAAAAGACAAAACAAAAGCAGATACCATTAATGCCAATATTTTTGCAAATGCACTTAATCCCAACTTTTCTACTGGCAATATCCGTGCACTCATTTATGAAATGGTGGCATCTGGATTTATTTTATATGAGCCCGCGACTGAAACAATTACCATCAAAGATCGATTGGTGCATTTTGCGGATGCTGCGCAGTCTTTACGGGATTATGATTTAATTCGTTTTTACAGCGAATCAAATGCTACCAACGCCAGGTTAAATATTGAAACCAACCAGATAGTGGTGGATGAAGTAAATACGGTAGAGTTTAGCGATCGTCAAAAAGTAGCCGCCAAACCGCATAAAAAACAATTGTTGCTCAAGGAAGATCGTGACTTTGGTTTTGATGGAAAAGTATTTGCAGGATACGCTAGCTTTGAAGGAAAAGATTTTAACTTTCAATACCAGCCCAACCAGTTGGTGCTTGATTCAGTTCGGTATTTTGACCTTTTTACCATGACCAGTCAAAAGAATGGTAAAGGAGGTTTTAAAGCTGAATCTATCGGTTCCCGGATTGAACACGTGGAAGGTGTTTTACTTATTGATGCGCCCGACAACAAGAGTGGAAAAGAAGACATTAAATTGTTTCCTTCTTTTAACAGTAAAGGAAAATCTTACCTTTTTTACGATCGGCCCGAAACGCAAAAGGGTAGTTATTCCCGTGATTCTTTCTTCGTGTCACTGGAGGAGTTTCACCTGAATGGACTGGATGAATTACTACCAGCAGATTTACAATTTAAAGGCAATTTAGTTTCTGCCGGAATATTACCTGAGATTTCTGAAACAGTTAAATTACAAAAAGATGGTTCACTTGGTATGAAAGTCAGCAGTCCGGCGGAAGGATACGGAGCCTACGATGGCAAAGGAAACTTTAAAGGAGTTGCATCCCTTGACAATCAAGGATTTACTGCCAGGGGCACAATTGATTACCAGGGGGCTACTTTAGAATCTGATGATATTATTTTAAAACCGCAACAACTTACTGCCACTGCCCAAAAATTTGAACTGGAATCGTCTGAAGCAATTGGACAGGAAAAGCCACAGGTATTCGGGGAAAACGTGGCCATCAACTGGCAGCCGTATAAAGACAGTATGTATATCAGTGTAAAAGAAAAAGGTTTCAAGATATTTAAAGAAGGAAATTACACCCTTCGGGATTTACTGATTCTGACTCCTGGAGGATTAAAAGGCCGGGGCATTTTTGACTGGAATAAAGGACAGTTAAATGCTGATTTATACTCGTTTGGTGCCCATCACATCGAATCAGACACTGCAAATTTAAATATTAAAGCCAAAGGGTTAGATCACTTGGCCCTGGATACTAAAAACGTTTATACTCATTTGAATTTTAAAAACAATATCGGTACCGTTCGGGCCAATTCGGATAGTGTTTATACGGAGTTGCCTTATAATACTTATATCACTAGTTTGAATGAGTTTGATTGGGATATGAAAAATGAGACGATTACCTTCAAAGCGGACGAAGACGGAAGAGGCAGTTTTAAGTCTACTAATGACGAGCAGGATGGTTTGATTTTCTGGGGAGAAGAAGCTTTCTATGATCTAAAAACATATGAACTTCGTTTAGGTGGGGTGAGTCGTATTGAGACGGCGGATGCGTTTGTCGTACCTGATTCTGGTCAGGTTGAAATCAAAAAACTGGGAGCAATGAAAACACTGACCAATGCTACGATCATTGCAGATACGGCTAACCAGTATCATGTTATCCGTCGGGCTACGGTAAATATTATTGGACGTAAAGAATACCGGGCAAGTGGGTTTTATGAGTATAACTTAGGCGATCGGATCCAGGAATTGATGTTGACAGAAATTACAGGTCGGCCCACTGGGAAAGGAAAAAAGAAAAATAGAAAATGCCTTACTTCTGCCGTTGGGAAAACGACTCCGGGCCAAGAATTCTACATGGATAATAAAATAAAATTTAACGGTGATATTGGTTTGGTTGCCAGTCGGGCAAACCTTGATTTTTCCGGATTTGCCTACCTGGTCGCAGATAAACTACCAAAGACTGAATGGTTCTCCGTAGATAGTCCTGGTGATAAGTTAAATCTTAGACTCAGTTATAATGCACCCAAAAATAAAGCAGGTAATATCTTGTATACCGGTTTAATAATCCAAACTGGCACCGGAATTTTATATCCCGCAACGATGTCTGCCAAAAGAAAAGAAACTGATTATTTGCTATTTGAGGCAAAAGGATTGTTGGATTATGAGCCAGCGGCAGATGCGTTTTATTTTGGAGATTCTTTGAAGATTGTATCGGAGGTGCGTAGCGGAAACTTGTTAACTTATGACAATCAAAATGGAAGGCTAAAAGCAGAAGGAAAATTTAATTTCTTTAATGAAAATGATGCGGTGGTAGCAACGGTAGCGGGAATGACAGAATTTGAACACCAAAAAGATCAGACTGCAACACCGGAGAAAACATTCGAATTAATGATGGGTTTTGATTTATTCTTGCCTGCCAAATTGATGAAGATTATTGAAACTGATTTGGTCGCTAATGGTTTTAATTCTCGCAATATAGATTATATGAAAAATCGGGATTTCTACCAAAATGCATTATCCGAATTTATTCCAGCAGGTAAAGAACTCGCAACGGTGCGGGCCCGGATGCTCCACACTGGATTAGATCTACCGGAAAAATATAATTTTCCAATCTTGTTATCAGACGTAACAATGGTTTGGGATGAAAGTCGCAGTGCTTTGGTATCAGAAAATGGAAAGTTTGGGATGGCTGGTTTTAACGGTACTCCAATCAATAAAAAAATAGAGGGTATGCTGGAATATAGAATCCTTACAGATGGTACCAAAAAACTTACTTTTCAAATAGTCATTCCTGGAAATGTAAATAAATATTATTTCGAATACCAGGACGGAGTATTGTTGACTGTTTCCACCAATGCCGATTATAACGAGACCGTGCAAAACTTAAAGAAAAAAGACCAATTCGTAAAAATTAAAAAAGGGCAAATCCTGGAAATAGCTTTGACCAGTGATTCTAAAATAAAATAAAGAACTGAATAGGAATAATTGCCATCAGTTTAAAAATAGGTGAATTGATTGGAAAAAGACTGCGCTTCGGGGCAGTCTTTTCTTTTTTAAAAAACAACAAATTCAGGGTGTCTTGAGATACGACAGCTTGATTATATTCGTTTCATTTTATAACTTTAATCAACATTCCTTAAATAAACCTTTATCCAAAATTTTCAAATCAATACAATACAACTATGACGCTGCGAATTTTCATCTCTCTGTTTCTACTCCTTGGCATCAGTATGGCTTTTATGATTTCGGACGAAGCAAAACCTACTTATCCTGGTTACCTGATTTGGAATGATGGTATTAAAGAATCCGTCAAAATCCAACCCGGTAGTATCACCGACAATGAAGTTAAAATAAAATATTTGGTCGGTGATAAAACCATAACGATCAAACCTGACGTATTAAAATCCTATGGTTATACAAAAGGTAGATCCAGTCAAAAGACGGAGCATTTTCATTATGATCGTTTGGAAATGGCTTATTCCGTAAAACCATTTGGTAGTAATTCAGCGATGGTACTGCGGGAAGCATTTGGTCCGATTACCTTATATTCCTATTTTGTAGAAGTACGGACAGATCGCAAAAATCCGGTACAGCATCGTCCGCACCTCTTAAACCAAAAAGGAGAACTAACTGAAATAACCGAAGAAAATTTTAAAAAACAGGCAAGAAAGGCTTTTAAAAGCTACACGGCTTTACACGATAGAATTGGGAGGAAAAGCTTTAGGATAAAAAACCTGCGACGCATGGTTAGAGATTACAATTATTGGGTGTCCAAACACCACGATCCAGCTATTTATAAGGTCTCCCCAAAAAATTATGATATGCCTCCGAAAAAATAACATTTTAAAAGGCAGAGAAAGGACATGCCTTTGCTTTACTTTTTATATTTTTACAAAAATAATTACTACTGGACTTTTCCTCCAGTTTCAACCTCCCCGCCTGAAGGAGTAACTGTAAACCCGTAAATGTCCAGTAGTATGACAAAATAAATTTATTGCATATAAAATACAGGTAATCAGTATCAATATTTGAATGAAAATTAAAGTCCAAAAACATCTTGACGAAATAGATGACCAGCTGCAGAGACTCGTAAAACGCCTGAGTCGGCATTCTGAAGAAGATTTAAATCGTAAACCAAGTGAGGTAGAATGGTCGGTCATGCAAGTCATGGTACACCTGCAGCTCGCAGAATTTTATACGATGGAATACATGAAAAAAAAGCTGAGTGATGGCAATGTCCCAAAGAAAAATTCTCTGAAAGGTAAAATAATGACCAGCATGTATTCGCTATTCTTTAGCGTACCAATAAAAATCAAGGCACCTGCTGCAATCAATGGAGATGCATTGCCCCTCAAGTCCTCCTTTTGGGATGTGACCAAACAGTGGAAACAACAGAGAGCTGAGTTACGAACTTACTTGCTAGCGCTTAGCGACGCACAATTAAAAGGGGAAATTTACAAACACCCAATCTTTGGTCGTTCGGATGTACACGGATTACTCAAGTTTTATCTTTTGCACACTAAACGACACGAAAAACAAATCGATCGCCTCTTGTCTTATTATAAATGTTAAGTTTAATTTTTCACTTACAATGTATCTTTTGGCCGTTCGTTCATTATAAGGAATGAGGTATCAGGATCAAGCCAAGAATGTAAAGTTATTTTTAACGCATTTTTAAGAAGGTAATGCGTCACAACTTTAACCTCCCAGCCATTGGAATTCGAAAAGAGAAACCCAACGATGACGTTTAGACCAATATTTATTTTTTGTTTACTTTTTTTTACTGCCGGACAAATATTGGCCCAGCGGGCTTTTCCTGTGAAAGTCAACAATCTCTGGGGATTGATGGACGCTGACGGAGAAATTTTGCTTGCGCCGAAATATGAGGCGATGGGGGAATTAAAAAAGTTTGGTTACGCCATCATGCAACGGGAGAAACAGGTAGGGGTTATTAATGAGTTTGGTCGAGAGGTGATTTCTCCCGGTTATCAGGATATAAAAATTCTGGATTCCACCCTTTTTGCAGTCATGGTGGCCGAAGATTGGATGGTCATAAATTTGGAGGAAGTTATTGTTTTGGAAAAAGGCTACGAGCGCGTACAAATCTGGTCAAAAAAATATTTGGGCTACCGAAAAAATGGTAAATGGGGCGCACGTTCCATTACGGGTGACCCGGTCATTGCTCCTGTCTACGAAGACCTTTCTTACTTGTCAGGTGGTTATTTTCAATCGGTTGCCGGAGATAAAATTGGTTTGTTAACCGAGAATGGGGACGAAATCCTCCCGCCGGAATATGATCAGATTGAAGCGGTCGGAGACAGTTTGTTTTTCTGTCGTCAAAACCACAACTGGGGTGCAGTTAACCAAACGGGCACATCGCTTTTTCCGGTTGCTTACCAGCAATACAATAAAATTTCTGACTATTTTTATCGATTAAAAAAAGATGGCAAGACCTTCGCTTACGGAGTTGCCGCAGAATCGTTGATTACCGGAGCAGACTACGACGATTTTTATCCGTTTTCTAAAAATAAAATTCTTTGCAAAAAGGATCGGTTGCTCGGATTACTAAGCGCGTCAGGAGACGAAATTCTATCTCCTTCTTATAATGAGATTCAACCCTTTGGTGCCACTACTTACCGATTTCGTCGTGGTAATGGTTGGGGAATTATTTCTGAAGGTCAGGAAATTATTGTACCAGCGGAATATTCCTGGATTGGCCGTCCGAATCCAACTACTGCATTGGTTCGTAAAAACGGTAATCTGGGTGCCATCGACCTGACTGGAAAATTGGTCATTCCCACCGATTATGATCGGATTGTGTGGAACGGCAGACAGGCAAGAGCCTTTAAAGAAGAAGCATTAAAGCTTTATGATTTTGACGAAAGGGGCGAGCAGACAAGTAATGAATTCAAAAAGCATTTTACCATTACCATCGGTGCGCAGCGCGCCTCACGGATTACCATGCCAAGCCTGACAGAAGACCCTGATTTTACGCTGAAAAATTTTGAGTGGTTTTATTCTTCGGCTGATGATAAATGGGGGCTTCGGAAATTGAGTGATGGCTCTGTACAGATCGAACCTTCCTTCCATACCATTCGAGTAGAACGTCGGCATAACATGACCATTGTAGGGATTGAAAACTATAGTCATTATAATTTTGAAAGAACCAAATATCGTTTTGATATGGTTTACGGAGTAGTCAACAACGAGGTTGGATTATTGGTAACGGGGGTGGATATGCTGGATATCCGACTTTCGGATTATACTGCGGGTAGTCGGGTCGCACGTTGTGTTTTTAGCAATGGTCGGCATGGATTGATCAGTAATAATCCGATTGGTTTATTTGTAAAAAAAGATTACGCTTATATTGGTGAATTTCATGACGGTGTCGCTCGAATGAGTGTCAAAGGTCGTTTGTCGGGAAAACTAAAACCTGGAAGAGACGGACTCGAAAATTTGAATGATTATCTGGACAAACTGCTTTCCAATAACTATATGGTAGACTATACCCTCTACGATCAGGAGTTTGAAACGCAAGCTGGATTGGTCTGTGATGATTGTGAATTTGGGTACGTGGATACACTGGGAAATGTGGTGGTTCCACCCCGTTTTTCGATTGCCGAAAATTTTGTAAACGAAGTTGGAATTGTGAAGGCAGCAAATAAATGGGGAATGGTTGATGCTATTGGAACCATGCTGATTCCCTGTAAATTTGATCGGGTCGGTTTTCTGGATAATACGGACAATAAAATCATTAAAATATCAAACAATACGCAGCGATATGGAGTAATTGATACGTTGGGTGAAGTGGTAGTGGATTTAAAATATGATGAGATAGGAATTTTTAAGGAAGGCCGACTGGCCGTCAAGCGGAATGGAAAGTGGGGTTTTGTCGGCCCTTCTGGTCAGGAGATCGTTCCCTGTCGCTTTACGAAAGTAAATAGTTATTCTAATCAACTAGCCGCTGTAAAATTGGGCAGAAAATGGGGTTTTATCAATCAGCAGGGAGACGTTGTCATTGATTATAAATACCGAAACGTTGGAAATTTCTGTGATGGTCTTGCCTGGGTAGCCACCATCAAAGGCGTAGGATATATTGACAAAAAAGGAGCGCTGGTCATTCCAATGAATTTTAGTAAAGCGTATGATTTTGAACAAAATGTCGCAAGGGTTGTGGTAAATGGTAAATGGGGACTCATCAATAAAGCGGGCAAATATTTCCTAAAACCAAAATATTCTAAAATTACCCAATTCAGTGAACACGGAACCGCCGTCGTACGAATCGGAACCGCTAATTTTAAGTACGGTTTAATCAATCGTACCGGGAATATGTTGACCAACAAAAAGTATAAAAGAATCGGCCGTTTTAGCGAAGGCATGGCCCCCGTACGATACAAAGAGTCTTATGGGTTTATCAACAGTCGTGGAAGAATGATGATCCAGCCGCGCTACTCAAAAGTATCTGTTTTTAGTAATGGAAGAGCCATGGTGCAACGAAATGGCGAGTGCGGTTACGTCAATAAAAAAGGAGAAGAGATCATCAATTTGGAATATTCCAAATGCCTCGATTTTGAAGAAGACCGCGCGGTGGTTTATCACGGTTATCGTTCGGGCGGAATCATTGATACGATGGGTCAGTACATTATTGATCCAAATGTAAATAAGTTGTTGGATTTTAGCAACGGCCACGGATTGGTACGAGATCAGCACTACCGTTTTTATTATATTTCGGAAGGTGCGCGCCGCTCGGATGCGTATTATCAGCAAGCGGGCGAATTTCGTCATGGTGTTGCCGTCGTTCAAAAAAATGACAAATGGGGCATCATCAACCAACGTGGTATTGAGGTTATTCCACCCAAATACGACAAAATTGAATCCTTTCAGAATGGCTACGCCATCATTCGCATCAAACGCTTTTCCGGACTCACCAATCTCAACGGTGAAATCATCATTCAACCAGAATATGAATATATCAGTTACGCTGGAAAAGGATTGTTTCGAATTGAGCAGGGGGATAAGATCGGGTATTTTAGCTCGGCGGGGGAGTGGGTCTGGGGACTGCAGGAGTAAACACTTGTTTTGATCGTTTAACACTTTGCGGATTAATGCATAAACGTTAAAAGGACCGAATCACGACACACCGTTAAAATGAACGCTCCCTCCTCATCCAGATTCGATATTTTCTAACAAAATATTATTACATTTGAATCAAGCATAAACGCGGACCTCATTCACTTCTTTATCAAACAACCCGCTTATCCACAAATCCAACAATCCTCAAATTCAGGCTACCCTCGCCGCTCTGCACTCCATCGATCTCGCTCGGGAACGATTGGTCAAACTCGACTTTCGTCAAAAAAAAATTGAAGACCGTATTTTTTTTATTCAGGAAACACTTGAATTGCAAGAAGCGTTTATCAGCCAAACTGCTTCTGTTCCCTCTTTTGAAGAAGCCAGAAGACGATACCTCGAAATGGTACGAGAACAAAAAGAATTATCCGAAAAAATGGGAATGCTACTTTTCGAAAGAGAAGTGCTAACCGAAAAAGTAAGCGGAGAAATTCAACTTCGGATCAAACTGAAAACCCTCATGAACATGCGTGCCACCCAGCTTGAAGCGCTCCCCAAAAATATCCGTGTTGCGATTACACAGATCAATAAAGATCTTGACGCTGCTTATACCATCAAAGGAGAATTGGACAAAACGATTCAACTCAGCTACCGCCTCCGCGTCAAACTAACGGATATCTCCGAAAAGCTCAATGGTATGACCCTTTGGAACCGACTCAAATCCGCCATCGACTCCGTATACCGTAAATTGATCAACGAAACACATCACCAAATTACCTTGTCTACCCGCCTTATCCTGGAATTTGAAGATACCCTCGAACAGCTAAACCAACTGCAAACCAAACAAAAATTTTATTCTCGACTTTCTCAACATTCCATCGGAATCCGACACCAGCCTCTTTCCCGTGAATGGCTTACCGCCGACACGATCAACCTGGCCCTCAACTCCCTCAACGAGCAAATCCAGGAACTCGATACGCTTATCAACAGCTGTAAATCCGAACGCGATTATACCGTCCGTTTTATCCAGAGATTAACTGAAAAGAAAAAGAAATTTTTAATGAAGTGATGGGAAGGGAAGCATATAGCGTTAGGCCAACCTGTCCAGTTAGTAAAAGCAGCGCTTTGTTTGAAATGAATTTTAAAAAAAAGGTCAAAAATCAAAGTTAAGTATAACAATAAAAAGCGAGCAAATCAATATTAAATACTGAATAGACTTCTTACCCTTTAAGAATTAAGATCTAGAAATAAGGACAAAAGGCTATTTATAGAGCCAATTTGTTAAAGGGTAACAAGTCTAATATTGATTTGCCACTTTTCAACAACTACACAAGCTTCTCTACACACGCCCCAATTCTGCGAATCGCCTCCCGCAACTGCTCCTCGCTCGCCGCGTACGACAACCGAAAACAATCATCTGCTCCGAAAGCACTACCCGCCACAATCGCTACGTGACCATCGTTTAAAATATATTCCGCAAAATCATCTGAATTATTAATTGTCTTTTCACCGGCCTTCTTGCCAAAGTACGCGCTGATATTTGGGAAAATATAAAACGCACCCTCCGGACGATTCACCTGCATACCCGGAATCGCTTCTAGCAATTCAATCACTATATCTCGTCGCTTTAGAAATGCCGCGCGCATCTCCTGTGTTGGTGTCATGTCTGACATCAGAGCGTGCGCACCTGCCATTTGACCAAAAGCCGTTGCGCCCGACGTAAATTGTCCCTGAATTTTAGTACAAGCTTTTGCAATCCAGGTTGGTGCACCAATATATCCCAGGCGCCAGCCCGTCATCGCAAAACCTTTTGAAAAACCGTTCACCGTCACCGTCTGATCCTTCACCTGGGGAAAAGAACCAATACTCACGTGCTTGCCTGAAAAATTAATGTATTCGTAAATTTCGTCTGAGACAATCACAATGTTTTCGTGTTTGGCAATAACGTTGGCAATCGCTTCCAGCTCATCGTGCTGATAAACCGAACCTGTTGGATTACAAGGACTTGAAAAAAGTACCATTCTTGTGTTTTCTGTAATCGCATTTTCCAGTTGTTGAGCGGTCACCTTAAAATCATTTTCAATACCACCTAACAGAGAAACCGGGGTTCCATTACCCAACCGGACAATTTCATAATAGGAAACCCAGTAGGGTGCCAGAATTATCACTTCGTCCCCTTCGTCCAGCAAGGTCAGCGAGAGATTGGCGATTGACTGCTTGGCTCCGTTGGAAACCACGATTTGGCCGGGCGTATATTCCAGGTCATTGTCGCGTTTAAATTTGGTAGAAATTGCTTCTCTGATCTGTGGCAAACCGGGAACGGGCGTATATTTTGTAAACCCGTCATTCAGCGCTTTAATCGCCGCGTCTTTGATATGTTGTGGTGTATCAAAATCAGGTTCTCCGATGCTCAGACTGATGACATCGTGTCCTTTCGCTTTCAAATCCCGAGCCATCTGCGACATTTTAAGGGTAGCAGATTCCTGCATTCGGGTAATACGTTCAGCAAGTACTTGCGGTGAAGTGGTTGGCATATTTTTAAATTATTATGAATAAAAAATTAAGCTTCCAAACTGCTCGGAGGCTGATTAAGGAATAAGATTCTATTAAAAAACAAATTCTTCTTTTAGGAGTAAATTCTTCTTTATTTGGTCTGAAGACTAATAGCCAGTTAAAGTGATTCCGGTAAACTGGTTCCTTAGACAATTAGTGGCCGCAAAGCTACCCATAAATGTAGATTTTTTCCCTATATTTGCCACTGTTTTGCCAATTTAATATTACATGCGTAAAAAAAACAACAAGGGGAAAACGCCCTTAAAACCAATCACTCCCCATCTGTACACTGGTACAGTCTCTCTTGTCATTCCCTGTTATAACGAAGCGGGAAGGCTGGATCACCTGCTCAATACGGTCAAATCCTTTGATCTTAAGTGGAATAATTCGCTGGAAATCATCCTGGTAGACGATGGTAGCACGGATGATACCGCAAAGATTATTGAGCAAAAATTTTTGAATAGTTTCTCCGAGGATACGCTGTTTAACTTTGTCAGGATACCCAAAAATGTCGGGAAAGGTGGCGCACTCAAAGCAGGGGTTGCCGTGGCTACGGGCGATCACGTGCTGACCCTGGATGCGGATATGGCTACTCGTCCACAGGAGCTCATCAAATGGTTGTCTAAGTTGCCTAAAAAGACTTTTGGTAAAAAACAGATCCTGATTGGTTCTCGGGAGCACTCCGACTCTAAAGTAGAAGCGCAGGGAATTCGTCGGCTGGCTGGTTGGATTTTTAATTTCTTTATTCAGCTTTTTACCAATCTCAATTTACAGGATACCCAATGTGGTTTTAAATTATATCCCAAAGCAGCAGCACAACAGTTGTTTGGTGATCTGAAATCCAGCGGCTGGGCACACGATGTTGAATTGCTCTACCGAGGCAAACTGGCGGGTTATAAAATCAAGTCCATGCCGGTCAAATGGGATGCGATGGATGATTCTAAAATTAATCTGATTACGGACAGCATTAAAATGTTTTGGCAAACAGTTTTTATATCGTTGCGCGTCAATTGGGACTTTTTTGTTGCACAACCGCTAAAGGAGTTAAAAAATAAATCCTGGAATTCAAAAAATCCGTCTTATTATCGACTCCTGTTTTTAGTCACTGCCGTAGCCCTCTTTTTTCTGATGCCGATGCTCAGCTTTGATTATGGAATCACGGGGGACGAGCATGTACAAAAGGAATATGGAGAAAAGGTGATGGCCTGGTTTGATTCCGATGGAAAAGATGACAGTGCACTTACTTATAGAAACCTTTATTATTACGGTGGAATGTTTGATTATTTCGCCGCTCGGTTGCACAGTTGGTTTCCTTCCTGGGATGTCTACGAATTGCGACATTTTTTCAATAGTCTGGTCGGATTTCTGCTAATGCTCTTTACCGGATTACTGGCGCGGCAAGTATCGGGTAGCTGGCGCGCCGGATTTTTTGGACTTTTGTTTATCGCGCTCGCTCCGAGGATATTTGGGCATGCCATGAATAATCCCAAGGATATTCCCTTCGCCGCCGCCTACGTATTTACGCTGCTGTATATGTTGCGGTTTATGGAACAACTACCGAGGCCAAGCAAGAAGACCATCCTGTTTTTAATTATTGGAATCGCATCGGCCATCAACGTTCGGGTAGGAGGAATTTTGCTCATCGCTTACTTCGGTCTGTTTACCATCCTATCCTTTTTATTGAAGAATAATTTAAGACCTTTATTAAAAGATAAAAAAGTAGTCAGTCGAACCTTTTTGACTGGATTACTGATCGTCGTCGGTGGCTATTTTGCCGGAATGTTATACTGGCCGTACGCGCAGGAAGCACCTTTGAATAATCCGTTTAAGGCATTGAGTGAAATGTCTAATTTTTCTACCAGTATTAGAATGTTATTTAATGGAGCACACTTGTGGTCGGACGAATTGCCATGGTCTTATATTCCGCACTGGATTCTGATTACGGCACCGATATTTATGCTTTTGGGATTGGTTTTATTCCTTGTTTTTTATTTTATAAAATTTAATCTGAATAAAAGAATGGTGCTCGGATTTTTGGCGTTTACCGCTATTTTTCCCGTAGGCTACGCCATCTTTAAAGGTTCACAACTCTACGACGGGATGCGGCACTTTCTGTTTGTAATGCCCGTACTGGCGACGCTTGCCGCCTGGGGTTGGCACCGATTGATTAGCCTCAAACCTGGTATGCCCGCATTGGCTGCTTCTGCTATACTGGCTATATTGTTGGCATTGCCCGCTTTCTGGATGGTCAACAATCATCCATATCAAGGACTTTATTTTAACGAACTTTCGGGAGGTTTACCCAACGCCTATGGAAAATACGAAACGGATTACTGGATGGTGTCCGTAAAAAATATGACCGATTGGTTGTTGGAAAATGAACCCCGCATCAAGGCTGGAGAGGAAATTACCGTACGAACCAATGCTTACGAACCGTTCTTACATTATATGACCCAAAAAGCACCCAACGTAAAAGTAGGGTATCTGACTTATTCTGATCGGTATAAATATCCCACCGATTACTTTATGTTTATCCCGAGATTTGTGGACAAAGGACTGATCGATAATGGCCACTTTCCGCCCGCTGATGTCGTTTATACCGAAGAAACCGACGGTGTTTTATTAGGGGTCATCACCAAACGAAAAGCGAACTTCGACGCAGAAGCCGCCGTGGCAGTCAAGGCGCGGGACTTCACCAAAGCCGCCCGTCTTTATGACCAGCAACTAGCGGTAGATCCCTACAATGAATCTACCCTGGAAAATGCGATCAAAAATGCCATCAATTTACAGGACAATGATTTATTAAAAAAATACGCAGTTCAACTCGCTGCGCTCTCCGACTCTTATCCCGATGGTGCTTACTTTCAAGGTGTGTATTATAACAATACCGGAAACACAGCCGAAGCGAAAAAATACTTTGAAAAAACGGTCGCACTAAATTATAAATACAGCCCGGCTTATTATTACCTCGCTGTGATCTATGCCCGCGAAAGTAATTTTGCCAAAGCCCTCGATGCCGTCGAAATGTACGATCACGTGGGTGGAAATGCACTCCAGGTTTTTGATATCGGGATTCAGACGGCTACGCAATTAGGTGCTAAAAACAAAGTGCTCTATTTTCAGGCAAAGAAAAGCTATCTACAAAAGGATTTTCAAAATTCTTACAACCTGGTTAGGCAGTCTGTGGCATTGAATCCAAATTATGAGCGGGCTACAAAACTGGAAGAGATCTATAAAAAGAGTGCGGCAGCGCAGCAGTAGGGGAGGAAATTTATACAAGCGCCAGATGACTTCCGAACAAAGGATGTACTACGAAATGATGATGGCCAAGAATGTAATGTACTTAGGTAATAAATCACACCGAAGTACCTCAAATAAAAAATATGGATTTACTAGAATTAGAAAGCGGCGTCGATCAGAAAACAAATTGGTACTACCAGTCTAAAAAGATTCCACTATTCAAATATTTTGAAAATGTCTGTGCTCGGGAAGGACAGAAAATTACCGTGGTAGACTTCGGGAGTGGTTCTGGTTTTTTTGCCTACGAACTCTACGAAGCTTATCCTGATAAAATAGAAAAAGTACTCCTCGTAGATATCGGTTATTCCGAAGAAGAAATGGCATCAACGCGAGGGACTGCCGTCGAAAAAATGCATTTTATTCCGCAGGGACTCGATCACTGCATCGTTGTCATGATGGATGTCCTCGAACACATCGAAGACGATTACGCCATCCTTGACATTATTCGAAATGCCGTAGGCGAAAATAGTTACTTCTTTATTACCGTTCCCGCTTTTATGAGCGTCTGGTCATCTCATGATGTTTACCTCGGACACTACCGTCGGTACACCATTGATATGCTCAAAAAATTACTCGAAACAAAGAACTGTAAAATAGAAAAACAGTATTATCTCTACGGAACAATTTTTCCGCTCGTCTGGATGGTTCGAAAATTAAAACAGAACAAAGAAAATATGAAGAACCCAACATCTTCCGATATGGCCCCTTTACCCGGCCCGATAAATACGATCCTAAAGGCTTATAATAGTTTTGAAATGAAATTCCGAAAATCAAATAAACTTTTTGGTCTCACCACAGTCGCTGAAGGTAAATTAAAATAAAAATTATGGCCTGTTGGACAGATTGCCTGTTAGCCAGATTGCTTTCCTTGATCGTTAGCAAACGCGAAAGAAGAAAAGCCAACGGGCCAGCCAGTTAATCAGCCAATCAACCGATAAAACAAAACACCTTGAAAGAAAAAAATAAAGACCTCAACGAAAAAAAAGCCCTCGCCCAACTCGGTGGCGGCCAGGCACGAATCGATAAACAACACGAAAAAGGCAAGCTCACCGCGCGCGAACGAATCCACTTTCTGCTTGACGACAAATCCTTCGAAGAAGTAGGTATGCTCGTCACTCACCGGAGCACCGACTTTGGCATGGAGAAACAAAAGTATTACGGAGATGGTGTTGTGACGGGTTATGGAACGATCAATAATCGACTGGTCTTTGTTTTTGCGCAGGATTTTACCGTATTTGGTGGCTCACTTTCCGAGACCCACGCAGAAAAAATTTGTAAAGTTATGGACCTCGCTGCCCAAAACGGTGCCCCCTTGATCGGTCTCAATGACTCGGGAGGAGCGCGGATTCAGGAAGGCGTAAAATCCCTGGGAGGATATGCGGATATTTTTTATCGCAACGTTCGTTTCTCTGGTGTTATTCCACAGTTGTCCGCTATCATGGGCCCGTGTGCGGGTGGAGCTGTCTATTCCCCTGCGATGACGGATTTTACCATCATGGTAGAAAATTCTTCCTACATGTTTGTAACGGGGCCCAATGTAGTAAAAACGGTGACCAACGAAACGGTAACTGCCGAAGAACTCGGTGGTGCTTCTGCGCATTCTGTCAAGTCCGGGGTTACGCACCTGACCGCTGCCAATGATATTGATTGTCTCGAAAAATTGAAAAAATTGTTCGCTTTTCTTCCACAAAACAGCGATGAAAAAGCACCCGATCTTCCTTATGAAATAGGAGAGGAGTACCGCGAAGAACTCGCATCCATCGTGCCCGAATCTGCCAATCAACCTTACGACATGCGCGAGGTAATTGAAGGGATTATGGACAAAAATACCTTTCTGGAAGTTCATCCGGATTTTGCAGAAAACATCGTAGTGGGTTTTGCCCGACTTGCGGGGCGGAGTATCGGAATTGTGGCCAATCAGCCAATTAGTTTAGCGGGTGTTTTGGATGTAAATAGCTCACGAAAAGGTGCTCGTTTCGTTCGAACCTGTGACTGTTTTAATATTCCATTATTAGTGTTAGTGGATGTTCCTGGATTCTTGCCGGGAACGGATCAGGAATGGAATGGCATCATTACCAATGGGGCAAAATTGCTCTACGCATTTAGTGAAGCTACCGTTCCACGCATCACACTAATTACCCGTAAAGCCTACGGTGGAGCCTACGATGTAATGAACTCCAAACATATCGGAGCCGATTTGAATTTTGCGTGGCCTACTGCTGAAATTGCCGTGATGGGTGCCAAAGGAGCTTCCGAAATTATTTTTAGAAAAGAGATCGGAAGTGCAGAAGATCCCGCTGCCAAACTAGCGGAGAAAGAGGCCGAATATGCGGAGAAATTTGCGAATCCTTTTAGTGCGACCGAACGTGGTTTTATTGACGAAGTAATCGATCCAGCCCTGAGTCGCCGGAAGTTAATCAAAGCTTTTGCGATGTTGAAAAAGAAAGTAGATACACTGCCGAAGAAGAAACACGGAAATATACCTTTGTAAGGGCTGGTCATGTTTTGCCTGAAACTATCTACCGCCCTGTATTTGCTATAACTAAGAAAAAATCTCACTAAGAGTAGTCATAAATACAGGTTTTATATTTTTATTTTTAGAACAACCCACAACGCGATAGAAGAGCGCCAATAGCCAATAGCTAGTGCCTCATCCCGTAAGTAAATAACAAGCATAGATTGGTATGGATTTACGGGATGAAGCACTAGTGGTTCGGGTACTAAATTAGTATGTATTTCAAATTGTTAATTTTTTCCAAGAGAATAAGAACAGCTGATTAGT
>ENA-ORXT01000821-ORXT01000821.1-marine-metagenome-genome-assembly--contig:-NODE-821-length-45952-cov-19.906267_pt1 | contig 45952 bp, 44 predicted proteins | sample MGYA00237868_ERZ511482 | MGnify/ENA metagenome assembly ERZ511482
GATAAGGATTTCAAAGGATTCTTAGACGGAAAAAAGACGAGTATAATGGCACATGTTATTTAATTTCTTTCACTTAGAGTATATTTAATTCAGAAAATAAAGATGCCATCTGAAAATACCCGGTATGCAATCGTAACCAAAAATAGCCCACAAATAAAATACCAGCGCAATAATGCCTAATATTCCTCTTTCAGGCATATTTTTAATTTCATACATATAGAAAAGAGCCTTACTTGTCATCCCAAGTGGAATCCGCACAAAGCCAATGTACATCACGATATATATCATCCATTTTAAGATATAATGTGGTGTTATTTCCGATGCTATCTTACCCATTGTAGTGGCTATCAATGCCCAGCAAAAAAAGCTACCCAGCATAAAAACTGCATAACTCAGGTTTCTTGCAAAATGTACCTGTCGCTCGCTGAGGTGTCGTTCTTCCTCCATATCCTCGTTGAAATCGTCACAATTATACTCGCTCAACCGCTTAAACGTACCAAACCAATGATAAGCATAGCCGCCAGCCAGCAACATCACAAACACATACAACGTTTTTACAATAAAAGCCATTTATAGAAGTTACTTTTTGCGTAGCAAAATGGTTAGGATTCGAGGAGTTGTCGTTCGATCTCTATTATCAAAATGCTCATTTAGTACAATTGGTTCAAAATTATGTTTAAAAGCTGCCCTAAAAAAATCAGAAACATGGTGGTCAAAGCAAGTCAACATCTGCGTTCGCCCCGCCGTCTCAAATCGCGCTTTCGAACCCGAATATTGTTTAAATGGATGCAATTCACCGATATACACATAAGAATTTGGGCTTGTTGAGTCCGCTACCTTTTTAAATATCGCCCTCAAATCCTCGATATGTTCCAAAATTAAACTAAATGTCACCAAATCATATTTTCCTTCGGTAAAATCCCATACGCCCAACAAATCTGCCTGTACAAAACGTACTTTTTTCGATGTAATTTTTTCTTTGGCTTTCGCCAACATTTTTTCCGAAAAATCTACCGCCGTCACCTCATTTAATTTCTTTCACTTAGCTTTTCTCACTCAAAAATAATACATTAGCACCGAAATAACTACACTCTAAAAACCCTTTACTCTCACACTATGAATCAATACTTAGCTAACATCGCCCTCGTCGTGCGCGACTACGACGAAGCCATCGAATTTTACACCAAAAAACTCCACTTTGACCTCATCGAAGATACGCCATTGAGCGCAGAAAAGCGTTGGGTACGTGTGCGTCCGTTCGGCTCGCAGGGCTGCTGCCTACTACTCGCCAAAGCCAAAAACGACACTCAAACACCCTTCATTGGTCATCAAACAGGTGGCAGGGTATTCTTGTTTTTACATACCGACAATTTTGACCGCGATTACCAAAACCTACTGCAACACAAGATAAAAATTATCCGCGAAGCCGTCGTAGAAGCGCATGGAAAAGTGGCTGTTTTTGAAGATTTGTATGGGAATTTGTGGGATTTGATAGAGCCTAAATCGGCGTAAATTCCAAATTACAAAAAACAAATTTCAATTTATGACGTACTCTTTCCTATGGAATATGTTCTATTGAATGATTCAACTTTGTGCATGATTAATTTGTTTTGTGTATCTTGTGTTAGGGAACACGAAGAAAATAATCTACCCGAATTGACGCAACTATTTTTTCTATGTGTTTTCTCAAATTTGACGCGAATACTCCCTGTATTTAAGGAAAATTTGAGGAGACACATAGGGAAAAGAGCAATTCAAACGGGTAGATTATTTTTTTCGTGTTCCCTTAGTAAATGAAATTTCGCTTATTTTATCTCAAAATACGATTAAATTATGAAAAATTTATGGCCTAAAATAAAAATAGAAGATTCCTCTGTCCCTGCAAAACTAATGGTAGAGCAAGGCAAACATTTAGAAAAAATAACTGACGGTATATTGACTTATGATTTGCATACAGTAATGGATCATTCTGATGATACTCCTTCAAAAACCATCATTAGAAGCCAGTTTTACATTCACGCACCATTAATAAACAATTACAAATTTATGTTACTTTACTTTCAACATGACTTTTTATCACCCTATCCTGTGAGTACATTCTATTTTACAGAAGGCGAAACCGAACTCCATGTTGCAAAAGATGAAAAAGAATTTGAAAAAATATTAGGAAATTTACTCGGAAAAACAAACACACAACGAGTTATTAGTACCCTCTACACTCGCAGTCAACCCCAACTTGTCTAATAATTCCCAATCATCAATACTTTATGCGATATATCCTACTCATTCTCTGCCTTTTATGCGCCGCCCCCACATTCGCCCAAAAAAAACTCAACAAATACCGCGTCGAATTTACTGATAAAAACGACAGTCCGTACAGCGTTTTCAAGCCGCAGGAATTTCTCTCGCCGCGTGCTATCGAACGGCGCAAGCGGTACAGCATTGGCATTGAGGAAAACGATTTGCCTGTCAATCCGCGGTATTTGAGCAAAATACGTGCAGTCGGTGGCACTGTACTCAATATCTCCAAGTGGTTCAACTCGGCGACCGTATGGGCGGAGGCGGATACGCTGGCTAAAATCGCGGCATTGCCCTTTGTACGCCAGACCACGCCTATCGGCAAACATCGTCCTTCCAGAAATAAAAATAAAATTCCGGCTCGAAAACCTACCAAAGTCTATGAGCGCACGCCCGAACCCTACGGCTACGGCGGCGCACAAATCGGAATGCTCAACGGACACCTCCTGCACTACATGGGCTATGCCGGCGATGGTATGCTCGTTGCGGTGCTTGACGGCGGCTTTACCAATGTCAATATCATGCCCTTTTTCGACAGCCTTCGCGCCGACGGGCGATTGCTCGAAAGCCGCGATATGGTCTTCAATGACAATTATGCGTATGAGGCGAGTTCGCACGGTTCGCAAGTGCTATCGACGATGGCTGCCAACCTGCCCGGCTTGATGATTGGCACTGCGCCCGACGCTACGTATGTCTGCATTCGCACGGAAGAAGTCGGCTCAGAACTTGTCGTGGAAGAAGACAATTGGGTAGCAGGAATCGAATACGCCGACAGCCTCGGCGTTGATGTGTCCAATACCTCACTCGGCTACACGACTTTCGACCAAAAAAGCATGAATTATACCTACGAAAATATGACGGGCAACTTTGCCCTTGCCAGTCGCGCCGCCGATATTGCAGCGTCCAAAGGCATACTTGTGGTCAATAGCGCAGGCAACTCCGGCAACGATGCGTGGAAGTACGTTGGTGTACCTGCCGACGGCGATAGCGTCATGGCAGTGGCAGCGGTAGATAGGTTTGGCAATCGGTCAAATTTTAGTTCATTGGGACCCGGCGCAGAGGGCGAACTCAAGCCCAATACAGCAGCCATGGGTTCAAATACGGTCGTGGCTTCGCTGTACGATTACGATATTGGCGGGGCGAATGGAACGTCATTTGCATCGCCGATCATGGCGGGCATGGCGGCGGCTTTGTGGCAGGCATTTCCTGAAAAAAATAATATGGAAATATTTGACGCCATAGAGCAAAGCGGCTCGCAAGCCAATGCACCCGACAACGAACTTGGCTTTGGTATTCCCGATTTCTTCGCGGCATATCTTAGCCTTTCAGCCGGCTTGGTGCCACTCATTGATGCCCAAGTTTTTATTCAACCGAAACCTATTAGCGACCAACTTTCATTTTTATTTTTAACAGAAGAAAATGAATTAAATAAAATCGAAATTAATATTTATAATATTTTTAATGAAAACGTTTTTTCTACTAAAAAGAAATGTCCCGCTAATGCAATGGTAGAAGAAGGCATATCGGATGTCAGCGACTGGCAATCAGGTGTGTATCGCGCTGATGTACGTGTGAATGATGTGGTGTATCGAGTGGGTTTGGTGAAGGAATGAGACGTGCATTTGTAATGAAAATAATGTATCTTTAGAATATCCCATCACCATTAAAAGACAATTTTTTATGAGTACAATATTATAAGATTGATTTGACATACGGCGAGCTAATTTCAAAATATGGCGATATTGATGCTTTCAGTCAAGGTAAGTACTGAGACAAATCAATAAACCCTAAGCAAACCACGCCATCACCCTCTCCCTATCCGTCTCATCTGCCTGAAGATGTACAAATTCATTCGTATTACAATCGTAGCGATAATCTTGCGCCCATGATTTGTGGTGTATTTCCAGTCCACGTACTGCGTCTATGATGGTTTCGAGGTCTTCGTCCGTCATGGTTGGGTGGAGTGAGAGGCGTATCCAGCCGGGCTTTTCGGAGTTGTCGCCATTATCTATTTTACAGGTAATACTATCAGAGTAACCCTCCGTTACATTCAACAAATAATGCCCATACGTACCCGCACACGAACAGCCGCCGCGCACCTGTATGCCGTAGCGGTCATTGAGCAGTTTGACGCCCAAATTATAATGAAGGTCGTCGATATAAAATGAAATCGCGCCGAGTCGGTCTTCTATATTATCGGCGAGGATGTGGAGGCTGGGCATTTCCCGAAAGGCAGTAAAAACGCGTTTTACCAATTCATGTTCTCGTGCCATGATGTTTTCTACGCCCATTTGCTCCTTCAATTGGATACAAAATGCGGCGCGAATCGTCTGCAAAAAACCTGGTGTACCGCCATCTTCTCGCGCTTCGATGTCTTCAAAAAAGCTGTGCCCGCCCCAGGGATTTGTCCATTTTACCGTGCCGCCGCCGGGATTATCAGGAACTTTATTGGTGTATAATGAAGCACAAAAAACCAAGACGCCCGGCGTACCCGGACCACCCAAAAATTTGTGCGGAGAGAAATAAATTGCGTCCAATTTTTCGAGTGGATCGGCGGGGTGCATATCCATATCCACATAAGGCGCAGAGCAAGCAAAATCAACAAAACAGTAGCCTCCAGCTTCATGTATACGTCGTGCAATCTTGCGATAAGGCGAGAAAACGCCCGTCACATTGGAGCAGGAAGTCACGGCTGCAATTTTTACTTCGCGGTCTTTATACTGTTCCAAAAGCTGCTCAAAATGTGCCATATCGACCAAGCCCTCTGCGTTGGGATGGATACATACTACATCGGCAATAGTCTCTATCCACGAGGTCTGATTGGAGTGATGTTCCATGTGCGTGACGAATACGATTGGACGTTTTGCTTCGGGAATTTCCAAGTATTTATTGAGTTTTTCAGGCACTTTCAAGCCCAAAATTCGCTGAAACTTATTGACTACCCCCGTCATGCCCGACCCTGTGGCAACGAGAATGTCGTGTTCGGTGGCATTGACATGTCGCTTGATGATTTCGCGGGCTTCGTGGTACGCAATAGTCATAGATGTACCCGTTATTGTGGTTTCGGTATGCGTATTTCCCACAAAAGGAGCGATGTCATAACGCATCTTTTTTTCAATTGGTGCGTATAATCTACCACTGGCTACCCAATCTGCATATATGATTTTTTTTCTGCCGAATGGTGTGTCAAACTCGGTGTGTTGACCGATAATATTTTCACGGAAGTGCGTGAAATGTGTTTTTAAATCAACTTGGGTGGCGGTAAGTGTATTCATACTAAAAGACTTTACGTAGCACGGTGCTTCCAGCCCGTGTCTTGCGATTGTCGGAATATCATATGCGGCACGGGCTGGAAGCACCGTGCTACGTTTTGCAAAATTAAGGTTTTTTAATTTCTCTTGTACACATATGTCATTAAAATAAAGAAGTTGACACATTACTGACAACTCAAATTCATTTTTTTCGTCTAATAAATAATGTTATTGCTGATTTTTCCTTGTTTTACGCAATACCTTATTTTGAATAAAAAATATTTTTATGAGAATTACTACCACACTATTACTATTGTTTTGCTGCGTATCGGGCTTGTTTGCCCAATCTAATGAGGCGTGGCGTTCTTACGAAAAAGCACTGAGCGAATATAAAGCGGACAATCACGATACTGCCATTCCTTATTTGAATAAAGCTATAAAAGCATCACCTGATTTTACGGAGGCTTACCACATGCTGGCGGTCTGTTATGACGAGCGTGGAGATGTCAAAAAAGCAATCTCAAATTACGAAAGGGTTGTTTCGGAAAAAGACGATGAAAAAGCATTATACAATCTCGGACTATTATATCTATCTGATAATCAAAGAGATAAAGGCTTAGAAGCTTTCCAAAAATCTGTTAACTTAGTGCCAGATTATAAAAAACCATTGCGCCAGATTGCTTTGCTTGAAGCAGCAAATGGAACTGCATCTGATGCACATCCTTCGGGCGTAAAAAGCGACCGTAATGTGCGTTTGTATGCTGTTGTAAATCTTTATGAGCAAGGGCAATATCAAAAAGCCATAGATGAATCGCACAAAATTCGCCAATCTGATGTCAATGCAAAAGTCTTTTATATGCGCGGCATTTGTCACGAAAAATTGGATGACGTAGATGCTGCAATAGATGCCCATTATAAAGCTATCAGTTTTGATAATACTTATATGGATGCTTATACTCGATTGGGTACGCTGCATTTTAATCAAAAGGAATACGACAAAGCTTATCAGAACTTTAGCCGTGCCGTCGAGTTGAGTAAAGATGATTATGACTTGGTGCAATTTGCAGGAATGTCAGCTTATCGCGCCGAGCGTTATAATGATGCTTTGGTTTCGCTCAATGATTATTTGGAGCTACAACCGCATGATGCAGAGGCGCATTATTGGGTAGCCGCGACTTACTCCAAAACAGGCAATGAAGCCCGCGCTCGTCAGCATTTGCATACTTCGGCAGACTTGGGCTATGGCAAAGCAAAGGAAAAAGTTGCCGGAACATTTACAGAAATCGAACAGATAAAAAAAAGTACAATTACAGCAGAATCAAGGATGTCTAAAAAAGAACTGAAAGCCGCAAGAAAGCGAGGTAAAACGGAATAGTTGATTGGGTAATTGGGTATATTTTGCTTCGCAAAATATTTTTACCCGTCAACTAATTACCTAATTACCTAATTACCCAGTTTCCAAATTACCTAACCACCCAATTACCTAATCAACCAACCCCGCCATTGCTTCTGTATCAATTGTATTGGCACAATCAAAATGTCCTTTCGGGCATTTTTTTTTGCCGTGCAATCCGCAGGGGCGACAGGGTAAGTCTTGTTTGGTTTGAATAATGTGTGCCGTTTGTGAAAGTGGTCCAAAGCCAAATTCAGGTACAGTGGAACAGAAAACCGCCGCTACGGGCGCATTCATCGCAGAGGCGAGGTGCATGGGTGCAGAGTCGTTGGTGTAGGTAAGGCGGGCATCGCGGATGAGTGCCGCCGATTGTAGGAGCGAAAGTTTACCGGAGAGGTTGTAAATGTTTGGATGGTGTGCGGTCGTTTTTATCATTTCGCAAGTGCAGCCGTCGGCAGGGCTTCCGATGAGCAAAATATTGAGGTCGTAGGGCAATGCTTCAACAAATTGCACCCATTTTTCGGCAGGAAATCGTTTGGTAAACCATACCGACGAGGGCGCAACGCAGATATAAGCCTCTGATTGATAAGGGCTTACTTTTTCTATATCGTTATTGGATGGATAAAGCATAGGGCGCAAAAAAGTAGCGTCGGTGAGGTGTTCAATGAGTTGGAGGTTACGACTGACTTCGTGCGTTTCTTCCCCTATTTCGTGTTTTATTTTTTTATGATAAAAAGAAGAAAACGGATTTTTGTCGAAACCAATTTTTTCATTTGCTCCGCTAAATGCCGTCAAAAAACCGGAAGCGGCAAAGCGTTGGGCATTGATAATCGTATTATATTTTCGGTGACGTATCTCCCTTGCCAGCCTCAATAAGTGTTTGTATTTATCTTCTTTTTTGTCCCAAATTAAGACCTTTTGCAGCTTCGGATGTCCTTCCAAAAGGCTTTCATTTCCTTTTCTGACCAAAAAATCTATATCCGCATCAGGGTAATACTGATGTATTTTTTCGATGATTGGCGTAGCCAAAATGACATCGCCAATAAAAGCAGTTTGAATAATAAGGAAAGACTGTGATCGGGACATTAGTTGATTAGTTGACTTTGCTAAACAATTAATAATCAATTATTTAGTCTAAAAAAATTTAGCACAACACAAAATTAAATATTTTTTTTAATTAAAGACTAAATTCTGATTAATTAAATAGTTCGTCAATTAAGAGAAGACGAAAAAAATAATCTACCCGTCTGAATTTTTCTTTTTCTTATATGTTTCACTAAATCTTCCTTACGTAGCTCGGCTATGCGCATCAAATTTAGCCAAACATATAAAAAAAATAACTTTTTCATTTGGGGTAGATTATTTTCTTCCTCTTCCCTTAGCAGATTCCTCTTTCAATATTCAGCTTTTCTTATAATTTTGTAATTTAAAGGACTATTTTACAATCTAAGTATGTGAGGTTATTTATATGGATAAATTAATGTCATGTACTTATATTTACCTATCTGATACAAATGTCGAAAACGTTGCACGGGCTTTAAATCTTTTTTAATTTTTTTTCATCGTCAGGCAACCATTTCAAACTTTTGGGGTAATAGGGATAAATTAAGGCAGTGAATGAGAGACAACTCAAAACAAGATTTTAAAAATCAAGAAGAGATTTTAGCGGGTTGCAGGTTACAAGAACCAGCGGCGCAAAAAGCTCTTTTCAAGATGTTTGCACCGATAGTGTTTACCACTTGTCGGCGGTACGAGACGTCATTCTATGCGGCAAAAGACATTTTGCAAGATGCGTTTATTAAGGTGTTTGAGAAAATTCATCTTTTTGATGCAGAAAAAGGAAATGTCAAGAGTTGGATTATCAGAATAGCGATTAATGGTGCTTTAAATATGCTTAGAAATAACAAAATTCAATTTGCGTCTCTGCCAGATAGTGCGGATGACTTTATTACAGATGAAGAAGGGGAGGAGCAAAACAGTTTGCTTTCCGAAGAAGAAATTTTGTCATTAATTGCTGATTTGCCGATTGGATACCGAACGGTTTTTAACCTTTACGTCATCGACGGTTATTCTCATCAAGAGATTGCGGACACGCTGAATGTTAGTTTACAGACTTCAAAAACGCAACTTTTTAAAGCGAAAAAGAAATTGAGAAGCAGAATTACAGAAATAAAGAATGGTCAAAAAAATTATATATGAAAAACATTGACAATTTAGATTCTTTTAAAAATAAAATAATTGATTACGCTTCCGATTTAGATACCGATGCAGAATGGGAGTCATTAATGGCTAAGAAAAATCCTAAACCGGCGGAGTGGAGTAAAACTGTGACGGGCTTGGGAACGGCAGGGATAATTTTGCTTTTATCTGTCATCGGTTTTGTGATTCATGAAAATTTTGGAGAGCCGAATACGTCGGAACAAGTAATAACGGAAGTGACGAAAAGTGCGAAAGAGGAAGTTTTAGAACCGAAAGAAAATAAGGCATTAACTGAATTATCGGACACAGAACGACAAAATAATGAGTTTAATAATGCCGAAAAAAAATCTGTAAAAAGTGAAACAACAAATCTGGAAGCGACTGACAATAAAACTTTTAATCAGTCAAATGAGTCGCAAAGCAGTAAGGTTATTACTCAAAAGACAGAACTATCAAGCAATGAATTGACAGGTTTTGAAAATGATAAAGAAGCAGAGATAAACCGATTGAATATCGAAAGTGTAACGGCAAATGAGTCGAAAATAAACACAGAAACAGTTACTGAAAATCAAGTAGAGGAGAATGTAAACGCGCAAAATAATAGTATTGGCGATGACTTGATTACAGTGACGACAGGAGAAGAAAAGGCAGCAAAGCAATCTGTTTTTCAAGAAAAGGAAGAGCTTGAAAAGTCTGATTTAGTTAAAATCGAGTTGTCTTATGCTTCCTTAAAATCTTCTCCTCTTTCTTTTGCGGGTATCATTTTTTTACCGACTGACGACTTGAGTGCGATTGATTTGGATTGGGCGAGAGACACCACTTTTAAGAGTAAAGACCTTTTTTATTATAAAAATTATGCAGCTCTGGAGTTGTTAGGACAAGGTGGTTTTTATTCTCTAAATTACGGTAGAATATTGAGATTTAGACCAAAGGCGAAGACCTATTTACAGGTTGGGATTTCTTATAATCCGCCTGATTTAAGTTTTGTTCCAGAGGGAACGATTCCTCTGCTTGCACCTGTTTCTATTTATCAGTCGCGACAAATTCGCGGTGCGCACCACATTGATTTCGGAGTCTGTGTTACTTTTATGAATGACAAACTCCCCGAAGAACCAAACGATTTTTACGTGTTGGCTAATCCGAAATTGGGTTACCGCAATCAAAAATACGGCAGTCGCTTTTTTTGGAAAGTTGAAGTTTTACCTATCATGGAATTCGGAGATATTTTTATCGCCGGAGCAAATAATTTTGAGGTAACTAACTTCGATCTTTGGGGCGGCGTCGGAGTCGGTTGGCATTTTTAAAATAAAAAAATAACTTTTCATAATTAATAGACTTCATGAATGAGATTGAGTGGCTTTAAACTTGCTCTCTTGCCCTTATTTTCCCTTTTAAATCAGTCAAAGTATCAACAATTATCCTTCTTTAAAAAGAAAACTAAGAACAAAATAGCGGCGTTTAAATCTCACTCAACCTCATTCATAAAGTCTAATAATTGAGACTGATTGTGACCGATAATTGTCGGTCACGAAACGGGATTTCTATGCCCGCAAGTCTCACAAAATTTCATAGCATGAACTACAAATTAAATTTAATCTTGTTGACTTTTATTGCACTCATCGTCGTGACTTCTTGTGATAAAAGAGACGCAATTCGCAACGGAACAGTAGAAATTGAAATCTCCGGAGTAGAGAAAAAAGGAACGGTACCCGCAGACGGAAATCTCTCCGTTGACGTCTTTTTCAAAAGTGACGAAGCTTTAGAAGACCTGCGAGTCAAGTTGTTTAAAGTAGGGGAAAATCGTGCAACGCTCGAAGGTTTAGAGGCTATTCCTTATGAAAGTGATACTAACATTATTGACTTTCAAAAAGCGAGTTCGGATAAGGAATTTACTTTCACGGAAACGGTTGATTTGAGCACCTACGCAGCGGGAACTTGCTTCGTTATTCGCGCTTCAGCAGTTGGGACAACAGAGTTTTCATCAGGCGGGATAGAGTCAGATTCTTTCTATTTTTGTAAAGACTAATTTCTGATACAACAATTCTATTTCGAGCAAGTTCCATAAATAATTGCTCCATTTTCCTTGTCTTTTAACATCATTTATCAAAATAATATTATGACTGTAAAACTGATACAGGCATTTTGCCTGCTGATTTTCTGCGTCTTGAGTTCGCAGCTTTCTGCTCAAAAATACACAATCAACGGACACGTCACCGACGGTCAAACCGGTGAGACACTTATCGGCGCGAATATTTTTGACTTGAAGAGCAATTCGGGAACGACGAGTAATAACTATGGTTTTTACTCGCTCACATTGCCGACCGACAGCGTGTATTTGGCAGTGAGTTACGTGGGATATAAAACGTCTTTGATAGCCTTCGCTTTGACCAAAGACGAGAAACTGAACGTTGATTTAGCACCGTCTTTTGATTTGGATGTAGTTGAAGTAATTGCCTCTCAATCCGAAGAAACTGCCGACCGAGAAACCCAAATGAGCACTGTGCGGCTTTCTGTCAAAGAGATAGAAAAATTGCCCGCATTTTTGGGAGAAACTGACATTTTGAAAGCATTGCAACTCCTGCCTGGCATACAGTCGGGCAGTGAGGGGCAAAGCGGATTTTATGTCAGAGGCGGTTCGCCCGACCAAAATCTCATCCTTCTGGACGGAGTACCGGTTTATAATGCTTCGCATTTGTTCGGGTTTTTCTCGGTATTCAACAGCGATGCGATTAAGGATGTCAAACTGATAAAAGGCGGTTTTCCAGCACGTTACGGCGGCAGACTTTCCTCGGTTTTGGACATCAATATGAAGGAAGGCAACAAGAAGGAATTGAAGGGGGCGGGCAGCATTGGGCTTATGGCCGCGAAGTTTACTTTAGAGGGACCGTTGGGAAGTGAAAAAACCTCGTTTATTGTTTCTGGACGGCGGACTTACATTGATTTGTTGTCGCGACCTATTATTACTAAAGCTTTGAAAGACCAAAACAGTGACGGTAAAGTCGGCTACTTTTTCCATGATTTTAATGCTAAAATTAACCATACTTTCTCGGACAAAGACCGTCTTTATTTAAGTGTTTATAACGGATTGGATAAGTTCTACTTTGATGTGACGGACAAGTTTTCGGACGGAAGCTATCGACAGGAAATCGGTTTGGGTTGGGGAAATTTGACCTCTGCGTTGCGCTACAATCGAATCTGGGGCAAACGCCTTTTTTCAAATCTGACGCTGACTTACAGCCGCTATAACTTCAATACCAAAGGCGGCGAAGAGAATATTATCATTGAAGAAGACGAGACGATTAAAGACCTTTTTTCTTTGGGTTATGACTCAGGCATCAAAGACTTGGCGGCTAAAATTGATTTTGATTTTACGCCAAATCCGCGTCACCGTTTGCGTTTCGGAGGTAACATCACGGCACATGATTTTAATCCCGGCACGTTTGAGGTCAAAAATCAAACAGCAGGTATAGCGAGTGATACGGTCTTTGGGCAAGAGTCGGTGAAGGCAATTGAGACGGCGATGTATTTGGAAGATAATTTTGAAATCAGCGACAAATTAAAGGTAAATGCAGGCGTTCACTTCAGTACATTTTCCAAAGAAAAAGGAATTTATACTTCTTTGCAACCGCGACTCGGTCTGCGTTATTTATTGCCCGAAGGTGCGGCTTTGAAGGCTTCTTTTACGACGATGCAACAGTATATTCAGTTTTTGACGAATGAAAATCTGGGTTTGCCGACTGACCTTTGGTTGCCGACGACGGACAGAATAAAACCGCAGCGCAGTATGCAATTTGCCTTGGGATATGTCAAAGATTTTAATAGAGAATACGAGTTTTCGGCGGAAGGTTATTATAAGAAAATGACCAACGTTTTGTCTTATAAAGAAGGAGCGAGTTTTGTCAATTTTGGTAATTGGGAGGACAATGTGACGCAAGGAAAAGGCGAGGCTTACGGGACAGAATTACTCTTTCGAAAAAAGCAGGGGAAGCTCACCGGTTGGGTAGGTTATACGCTGAATTGGACAAACAGACAATTCGACGACATCAATCGAGGTAAAAAATATCCTTTCAAATACGACCGTCGCCACGACATTTCTATAGTAGGAATGTATGAAATCAACGAACGTATTTCTGTATCGGCATCATGGGTTTTCGGCTCCGGAAATGCTTATACTTTGGGGGAAGGACGCTTCGTCGGCATATTTCCGCAAGGGGCATCTAACAACAGCTTCCAGTTTCTTACGTCCTTCGGCGAAAACAGAAACAACTTTCGCACTCCGAATTATCACCGTTTAGATACGAGTATCAGTTTCACAAAACAGAAAAAACTATGGGGGAGAACGTGGTCATTCGGCTTTTATAATATGTACAATCGTGCCAATCCGTTTCTCTTATTGTTGAGTTCCGAACCTGCGAACAACGGCGGTGCAGACAAACCCGTCATTCGACAAATCAGTATTTTTCCTGTGCTTCCTTATTTTAATTGGAGTTTTAATTTTTAGAATTTCTCTTCAATAAAAAGCACTTGCTCCAACAACAAATTAATTTACAAACATAAAAAAATAAAAAATATGTATCACAATATATCGGCAATTTTCGCCGTAATAATTTTATTAAGCCTCACGAGTTGTAAGAAAGATTTCTTCAACAGCACGATAGATGTACCACCTACGAGCCACGATAATCGTCTGGCAGTCAGTGCATTTATTTCCGACACGGATACGTCTTACATCGTCGCGGATGTCACGCAGACTTATGATTTGGATGACTATATTCCCAATTTAAATAACTTGACTATTAACGGTGCGGAAGTGCTTTTGTATCGAGGAGAGGAATTGTTATATACTTACGAGCGTACTGGGGTGCATCCGGGTGGTGGTTATTCCATTCCGATTTCGGGAGCATTCGGCGGAACGGGAGAGACTTTTAAATTAGTGGTCAAACACCCGAATTTCAACAATACAGAAGCGACGCAAACTATGCCGCGTGCGGTTGCTTTGTCAGATATTAATTTTAGAAATATCAGTAGTGAGTCTGATGATCGAAACGGAGAATTGAAATTTACCTTTGACGACCCCGCGGGAGAAGAAAATTATTATGAAATATCCGTTTCTCAACAAGCACCTTATACTTACACGGACGAAGACGGCAGTATTATCGAAGGTTTTTTTGAATCCCACGCGAATTTGTCAAACGAAGACGATTTATTTTCAGACCCGATTTTTGCGCCGAGTTTTCGCAGCAGGGCAACATTGGTAGCGGATAAGAGTTTTGACGGCAAGCAAAAAACGTTGGTTATTCCTTTTGAAAAAACAGCGAATAGTGATGAATTTACACTCTATTGGCGTTCAGTGACGAAGGAGTACTATTTATACGCTCGGTCATTGGCACTAAATTCCACTGCTGCTTCTAATCCTTTTTCTGAACCGGTGACGGTGTTTACGAATATCGAAAACGGGGTAGGTTGCTTTTGTTTGCGGACGGAGTTGGTGTATGAAGTGGAGTGAGGTTTGTGTATGGTAAATTTTGAAGAAAGGCGAGATAAACAGATACTGAATTTATTTAACTCGCCTTTTTTTTAATTCTGCTGAGACATTAGACTTTCTATCAAAAATCAAAGTCTTATCATGTCTCATTATTGCTTCAAAAACGAAGAAACAAACACCTCCTCACCTTCAATGCGGCCGATGCATTGGTGACTTTGAAAGTCGCACGAACAACACCGCATAGGACGGGAGTGAAGAGGTGGCAAGAACGGTTTAGGTAAAGGCTTCTTCTATGGTCGCACTGAAATATAGCCATTTTTTAATTAATTAAAATTATTTTTTAATTTATTTATTATTAGAAATGAATTATTTATAAATATTTTTTATTATAAAATAATTTAAAAATATCCTTATTTCAGCAGAACCTTCTATCAAAACTTAAAATTAGTTTTATGAAAAAACAAAATATAAACGAGCTCTATTGGCTCGCTGAAGAATTGAAATCCTACACAGATTTAACAGGCGACCGTTTTGATATTGACAATGCGTAAAGGCGTATGTTTCCGATGCAGCCAGTTATTGAAAAGGTTGGTTTGACTGAATATCGTGAGCGGTACGATGAGTTAATGGTGTCATGCTTTTTATATTTGGCTGTAAGTATTTATTTTAACCTACTTAGGGATGAAAAGGTAATAAACGTTACATCTTCACGCCGTTATTTTTTCTTTACACGAGCCAAATTTGACGCGAATAACGGGTTATTTAAGGAGAATTTGGTGAAGTATAAAGGAGAAAGAACAAGTCAAGATGTAATGTTTATTGTTTTTTCATCCCTTATAGCCAAATATACGGTTTATTTGGCTGTAAGTATAGTTTTTTATCCACTTATAGCCAAATTATAACATGATGATTGTGTGGAAATGACTTTATATTTGAGATAAATTTAAATGTTTTAGGGAGAATGAATTGTGTTTTATATATTCGCAGAAATAGCGCGTAAGGTTGAAGGAACAGACTTGCTGCAACCTTATACCGCTCACAATAAATACGATTATTCATCAGTGAAACACAGGGGCTATAATGTCTAAACCTAAATCACCTTTACAATCGGGGAAGTCAAAACTAACTATTGATGGTAGTGAAGATATTGAATTAGTAAAAGAGATAATTCAATCCAAACCGAACCCCGAACAAACCACTGATTTAAGCATAAAATATAGTCCCAATGATTTCTTTCATCAAGAAGATCCACTTCGCTACCCGTTTGTAATGATGCCCAAAAAGAACTCACTTCTCAAGCTACCGCGGAATGGAAGGTCAAATAATAAGGGCTATATCGAAGACGAATTTGCTCAGAAATTATTGAAAAAGTCGTTGAATATCTCGCTATCTACTGACCAACATTTGACCATTCCAAATTTTAATCAGCCTTATGAACCAGATATTATTCTTTTTGATAAAGCATTAAATTTATTTATTGATATAGAAATTGATGAACCCTATGATGGATATTTTCGCTATCCGAGGCATTTTAGGGATGCCGAACATATTTTAAAAGGCAAAGATAGGGTGAGGGATTTGTTTTTTACGGAAAGCGGTTGGCTTGTCATACGATTTACTGAAAAACAAATTTGTACACAATCAGACGAGTGTATTCTTTACATCGAAGATGTAATAAATTCAATAAAACAGAATAGTAAATCAGCGAAATCCAAAATAATAGAAGAGTTACAATGGGATGATAAACAATGTGTTAGGTGGGAGAAAGATAGGCACAGAGAGCAATATTTAGGAATTGACTCCTTTGATAAAGTGGAAGAACGGCGGCAAATTATCGTTGGTGTCGAAGAAGAAGAATTGCCGATTAATCGTACTGAAATTATTACGGTGCAGAGTCAAAATAGCGAGGTAGCGTTTGACGAAGGCAGTCATATATACACTCACCCAAAGGATAAAACCGGAAATGCAGCGTATATATCGGTGACGACACTCGTAGATAGATTTTTTCCATTTGATATAGAACAGTATTTTGAACGAAAGGCAAAAGACGATAATATACCGATTGAAATAATTCGAGCGAAATTTGAAAAAAATAGACTGGAAGCCGCCGAAAAAGGTACGTATTTGCACGAGCAAATTGAGAATTTTCTAAATAAAGTTTCCTATGACGCACATTTTGGCGAGTTTAATATGTTTAATTTGTTTTATGAAAACGAAATACTCAAAAGAGGACTGGACTTTGTAGAAGCAGAGAAAAAAATAGTCTTTCCTGAATATAATATTGCGGGTACAGTCGATGCGCTTTTTAAAAAGAAAAACGAAGATGCTTACATTATTTTAGATTGGAAAAGAAGCAAAAAACTCATCATTGACGGGCATCCGGATAAGCGAGGGTTCTCTCTTCAATTGGATGAATTAGCCGATTTCAATAATTGTAGTTATTACAAATATTTATTACAGCAAAATATATATAAATATATTTTGGAAAAGAAATATGGTATGAGGATTTCATCAATGCGATTGGTCGTGCTGCACGAAAAGCACGACACATATTTTCTAATAAAACTCCCCGTTATTACTTCGGTTGTAGAAACGATTTTTAATTCAGTAAATGCAAAAAGATAGCCATGTCATTGATACAAGACTTTAAGGAAGCCATTGAACTTCAACAAAAAAAAGCAGAATCTAATTTTGAGGAGCAAATACAATTGCCTCTTAGCGAGAGAGTTGCGAAAGGAATTACGATGACTGGACTCAGAGTGGAATTTGAATTTCACGATTCTGCCCCAAATAAATGGGTGCCTCAAATTCCTGACGGTCAAAAATTTATAGCTAAAGCAAGAATCTATAGCAAAAATAATATTTCAAAATTTAGAGAAGGTGCAAGCGTGTATTTGAGTAATGGAAATCACCGTTTTCCGATGGAAATTATTGAAGACGAAGTCAATGAATTTATCCTTGCACCCAATAGTTTTGATGTCAAACACTGCTATTTAGAGGTAGTCCACAACAAAAATAATTGGGAAATAAACGTCAAAAAAAGCAATATTACACTCAAATTATTTCAAGCTACTTATGAGCATTTAATCAATAAAGAACTTAAAAGCGCAGAAATTGAGGCGATATTAAACGGAACTTTTGACTGCAAAAGAGTAGAAAATTTTCATTATACCAAGCTAAATGATTCCCAAAATAAGGCAATAGAAAACGCGATAAGTTCCAATCGTTTCCATCTAATACAAGGTCCACCTGGCACGGGAAAGACGGAAACGATAGCGCATTTGGCGAAAACCTACGCAGAACAAGGCAAAAAAATCTTCATAAGCGGTCCCACACATGCTGCCATCAATAACAGCCTCAATGCTATCTCCAGACAAGTGCAAGATGCGTCAAAAGTTGTTAAAATTGGGCAAAAATACCAAGCGTCCGAGCTTTCAAAAAACGAAAATATAGCGAAGCGAGAGCGATTGCCGTGGGCTAATTATATGGTTGATAAGTATTTATCTCAACAAGGAATTATAATTGGTGGTACAGCATTTTGTATGTGTTATCCGGCTTCTAAAAGGTTAAACAATTGGGAATTTGATGTGGCGATTATCGACGAGGCAGCCCAAATGAGCATTCCATTAGCAATAGCCGTTATGTCCAAATCGAGTCAATTTATCTTTGTTGGTGACCACAAACAACTCGCGCCGATTATTCCGAAAAACACTGGAAACATTCTATTCGACGGGTCTGTTTTCGAAAAACTAATCAGCTTATATCCTACAAATTCTTCGCTTTTAAATATATCCTATCGCTTAAATGAGCATTTAATCAGAATCCCCAATCAGCTATTTTATTCAAATGAACTTGTCAGTAGCCCGATAAAAAAAATAGATGCAACACGTTATAAATCAACTGATTATTCGGATATTTTGAATGCGAAAGATTCAATTGTTTTGTATTTGCACAAAGAATTTGACGCTTTAGGTCGGTCGGTTTATGAGGCGCAAATTGTGGCTGCCTTAATAAAAGATTTAATCTCGAATGATATTCAGATAAACGAAATAGCCGTTCTGACTCCTTATCGCGCGCAAGTTCGGGAAGTGAAAAAGCAAGTGAAAAAATTAATCGAATCATTTCCAATTAAGGACTTATTTGTTGACACCGTGGATAGAATGCAAGGGCAGGAAAAAAAGTATATCATCTACACCATGTCCAACTCGCATCCACTTCAATCGAAAAGGAGACTTGACTTTTTTTATAGCCCAAACAGACTCAATGTAGCCATAACACGCGCCATGAATAAGTGTATCGTGATAGCGAATTACAAAGTTTTTGATATTATTGATGAAGAACTAAAAGAACTCGACAGCTACGAAAAGCTACAACCAAGTTTGACCGCATTTAAGGCGTTTAAAAGTATTTCAACCATTATCGAGGAAATGAAGAATGAGGAGGATGACTGGTAAGGGAAGAGGCGGAAAACACATCTTCTAAAACGATGTCATTGATGCCAAAATTTTCTTTGAACAAAACCAACTAACAGGTGATGTTTTTGTCACTTTCATTCCATTTAAATAAGTGATTATGGATGTAAAAAATTATTCCGAACAAATCATGCAACAGATATGGACACAGCCGACAAAATCGGTAAAGCATATCGAGCAAAATATTGATAAAGAACAGTTTATAAAAATATCCTCTTGGGTGTTAGAGTATTATGGCGGCACATCAAGCCATGAATTTCTATTGAAATTTAATCGTATGTTTCTCTCATTATCTCTGGAAGAATTGAGAGGGTGTATTGATATGATGTCGCATAGTAAAGCGCGTGGTGTGGAGTCACTCGCTACATTTTATGGATTTTATACTAATATTAATGATGTTGATTTCTTTGGTGAATTAGGTATAGTTGAAGCGGCAAAACCATATATTGGCAAAGGATATACAGGAGATTATTTTCATCAAAAAAAGTTATTATATTTAGCCATTTCAGAGGAAGACATCGCCGCCCTGCAAAACGTAAGACTTAGAAAAGCGAGTCGCTTAAATACGTAAAACGATTTTGCAAATCGTCACGCCACAGAAGAACGATTTGCAAAATCGTTTTACGCACTGATAAGTGCATTAAATACATCTTCTGAAACGAATCCTTTTATATCACTTCTCCTGCCTTGCTTCAAACAAACAGACCGCCAACTTCGCAAAAGCCGGCAACTGCCGATTCACCGATGCCTTGACCGAATCACCGCCCGATGCGCCCATATATCGCGCCATATCTTCATACGACCAACCGAGTGCTTTCTTCATAGTTTTAAACCGTTTTTGCCAGTCGGCTTCGGAACGTTCTCGCATTTTTTCGCGGATAAAATTCATGGTGGATTCGGGGTAATCGCTTTGTGTGAGTTCGATGAAGCGCATACGCACGTCCGACTCGGTGGCAAAGGGATTTTCCTTGCGTACATCGTAGCGAATTTTACCCACCACAAACTCGTAACCGCTGAGTAGCATCTCGGCTTTTCGCTTGTCGGGGAGTTGGCTGTACCACTCGGCGTATTGGCGGTTGGCTGCTTGTTTGGCGGCAAAATTTTCTTTAGAAAAGTCCATATCGGTTGATGTTGAGTTGTTTAGACCAGCTTTCAAGATATTGTTTGTTGAGTTCGGTGCTTTCCAACAGGAATTTAACGTCGTCCAATTGTTTGGTACTTTTTGACATGCCGTACCATTTCAATTTGGCAATCAGTAAATCTTCGGGTGCAGCGATGAAACATTCCGTACCGGAAAAATCTACTTTTCGTCGCCGTTCAAATGCTCTCCAGTTATAATCGCTGTCTTGATAGACCATAAAATTGTAACGCAATCCTATATCAAAATCCGTCAGATTAAACACAATGCCTCGCCTCGCATTTTCCTTAAAACTCTCTGCAAAAGGCAACCAATCCGGAAAATGCTTCAAAATATTATCCACATGACGCGGGTACATCTGTATGACAATATCCATATCAGCCGTAAAGCAAAATTTGTTGTAATAACTCATCGCAAATCCGCCGACTATCATATAATCAATCTCTTCCGCCTCAAATACACCCACGATTTTTTGTAGTCCTTTTTGTAAATCCATTCACAAAGATAACATAAGTTTACTTTTTAGGCAAGTGACAACAAAAATTCAGTTTCAAACAAGCAACATTCGCTTAAAATCTATATCTTTGTCGTATGCTTTCCAACGAATTCAAATACTACCTCGACCACCAACAAGAATTGGTCGAAAAATACATGGGCAAATTTCTCATCATCAAAGATGCAGAAGTACAGGCAACGTATGACGACCATATCGAAGCCTAATTATGCCGCCGAAGAAAAATTTGGACTTGGTAATTTTCTCCTCCAACAATGCCTGCCGGGCACTTTGAGTACTTCCCGAACTTTCAACTCTCAAGTCATTTTAAGTGAGTAAAACTGCATCTTCATTTACTGCCAAATCAATAAGAAACTCGCACAATGAATCCAAAACCTAAAGGCATACCGGGCAGTTATTTTGTTGGGTTGGATATTTTCAGACGGACTTTGACGGTATCCGCGACAACGAAATACCTGTATAAAGTTGGTTTTCATATTGACTTTACGATTGAAAACAACACCTTGATAAATAAAGGAAAAACCCTTAATTTTGATGGAGATTATGTGATACTTTTAGATGGGGAATTGAGGATAGGCATATCGCATTATCATCTTTCTGAAAATGCGCGTGAAGTATTGAGTGCAGGGCGTATCAGCATCGAAAACGGTAAAATCATTTCGCTTGATAGTTGGTCAGGACACTACACGCCGAGTATTGAAGACTTGGCAGACGCAGTTGCTTTTTTTAATATCAATGATTTGACAGACGCATCTTTTCAGGCTTATTATATTACATTTGACCAATAACACAACATGGATATTCAAAGATATACTCAAAAAATGATGGCGCAAATTCGGGAACACCCACAAGGTGCTGTCAGTGAATTTGAACATGAAATTAGTCGGGCTGATTTCATCAAAATTGCTGCGTCCATACTCAAAAATTATGGCGGCACGGCAAGCCACAAGTTTCTGTTAAAATACAATCAATCGTTTCTTTCGCTGGACATCAATGAATTGCAAGTATGTGTCGCCTTAATCGAAGATGACGTGTATGGATTGGATGCTTTGGTGGCGTTTTATTTTTTCTTTACCAATATTCACCAAGCTGATTTTTTTGATGCCATAGGTGTTCCGGAAAAGATGTATAAAAAATATCTTGGCAATAATTATCACGATAACCCCTTCAATAAGAAGCTATTAGCAAATTTGAATTTAAAACCGGAAGACATTACTGCACTGCAAAATATGACGTTTAGACAGGAGAAGCGGGTGGCTTGAATTAGCATATCAGTACATCAAGGCAGGTGTCTCACCGACTAATATATATTTGTCCGAAGTACAATGGAGGTCGCCATTTTCATTATAAATATCTATCCTGTAAATATTTTTTCGTGTTTCTGTTGTGGTGCTTTTAAACAAATAATTGACCACAATTGATATAGCTTTGTAACACCCCGTTTGCTCTATCCAATCGGCATGTACCTGTAATATCAAGGGACCGTTTCGCTCATTTTCGTAAGCGGGTATCAGACAGGCATACTCCAACTTATGTTCCGACTCACTAATCTGCAAAATGAAACCCTCCAACTCTTTTTTTATTTGTGCTAATTGCTTTCTATCCATGGATTTGTGTTTGATAATGAAGGTGTGTGGTAAGTTTAGATGCTTTTATGTTCCTCTACCACCTCATCGATTTTCTCCCAAATTACCTCTGTCAATTCATTCAAATTCACATCTTTAGTCATTTCAGAAACTTTATTTTGTAGCGTTTTCAATTCCTCACCTTCGATTTTTTTACCATTGTTTTCTTTCAGAAAATCTGCAACGTATTGTATTGGTTCTTTTAGATGTAAGCACATAAATCTGGCTAATTCATCTATAATTGATTCTAAAATAATTTTTGAATTAATACCTTTTCCGAACTCACTGGGTTTAGAAGGGGTTTTGTAGAAGAGAATATTCACCAATAACTTTATGATTTTGGGAATATCATGTTGTTTCTCAATGTCAATTCGTTCATAAAAATCACTTATGAAACGGGCACGATATTTAACGACTGAATATAATACTTCGCTTTCATCGCTATATTCTGGACTTATAATGAAGTTCTTTAGTCTTGTATCTGTAAAAACGAGATGTGAAGTATATCCTGATGCTAAGTTCAATACTTCCATTAATTTTGCGTCAGTATCTTTGTTATCCTAATTGTAGATTATGTTTCTATCATCACCGTAGGACACTTCAGCCTTAAATTTCTCCCCTTTTCTGATGTTGACAATTATCGAAGAAGGAAATTCAAAGTTAAAACCTTTCATATTCCCTATGATGATTCCCATGACGTAGTGGCTTGCTTCGTGATAACAAGTTTCTTCAAAAAAATTTTCAATATTCTTTTCACCATATGGAGATATATCACCATTTCTATCTTTAAAATCACAGGGAAGAGTTGGTTGAGTTTCAGGTTCAGGAATAATAATATCACCAAAGTTTAGTACAAAGTCCTCGCTTTCATCAACGTCTTCAATCTTGTCATTTTTTTCTTCCATATAATTTTTATTGGTTTAAATTTTTCTACTCAATAATTCATTCATTCATTCATTCATTCATTCATTCATTCATTCATTCATTCATTCATTCATTCATTCATTCATTCACTCATTCATTCACTCATTAAACATTATCGCATTGTAGCATTTCAGCATTATCGCATTATTACCTCATCAAATACATCTTCCCAAACCCATTCTTGAAATATTGATTTGTATTATTATTAAAACGCTCATATTCCTGTCCGTTGCTATCTTTCGTGACGACGCGGTAGAGGTAAACGCCATTAGCCAGTTTATCGCCAAACTCGTCGGTACCATCCCATGCGAAATCGGTGATATTATTGCCGATATGGAGGTCGCCGAGTTCTTCCGTTGTGATTTCGCGGACGATTTTACCAGTGACCGTCATAATCTGAATCTTCATATAATCCGGCACGGTGCTGCCCGTCAACGTAAACACAAAGCGCGTAGATGAAGTAAAGGGATTAGGATAATTCAAGACATTGGTCACGCCCTTGCGACGCACGACTTCAAAGGACGCCTTAAAGTCCAAATCGCCTGATTGATTGCCCGACACATCTTCAGCTTGTACAAACAACTGATACACACCGTCCAGTTCCAAATTGGGGCGCAATTCAATAATCGCTTTATTTTCCGAACTACCACGTTCGGCAGGGTAGAAGGTAATCAAATCGCTATCAAACGAAATCTGACGCAAGGCACTTTCGCCTGGATATTTCATCAAAATTTTGAATAAAGAAGTATCTGCCAATTCAAGATATTCGTTTTCATCGCGTAGCGAAATAACGATATTTGGATTTGCAGAAACAATATCACCATCTATAATATGCTGACCGTCAAAGGTTACATCCAGTATCGGGTTCAGTTTGTCGCCATCAACAAAAAACGACTTGATAGCTACATTATTGACACGAGTGGCTTCTGCTTGGTCATCGTTCGGATTGGCTTCGATGATGAGTTGATTATTGCCGGAAAACGTTTTGGTTTCTACTTCGAGGAAAGCAACCAGCGTATCACTCGCCGCGAGCGGACGCAATCTATCCGTTGTCGAAAACACATTTGTACTGTTACTGACAATGGTATAACTCATCAAAAGGCTATCCAAATCGCTGCCGCTAATATTCTGTACGGCGATTTTCATACGCAGATTTTCACCGCGTCTGATGGTATCACTTTCAAAGGTAAACACCAAGTCAGGGCGCAAGGCAACATCTGGCAATTCATCATAAATCACGCGCCAGTGTTCGAGTTGTGTTGCCGTAGCATTCACCGGGTCGGCGATGTCAAACTCCAATTGCAAACGTGGATAAGCCGCCGCATCAATACTATTTCCGCCTTCAAAAATAAAATCACGTTCGGTGACGGTATTAAATAAAACGACACGTTCATTTTGCGGTGTAATGCCGTAAACCCTCACGACTACCTCGTCATTGGCTTCTTCTTCCGAAGTGTCCCAGTGCATTGAGCCCCAATCGGTCGCCGGACCTACGATAGTCGAAGCCAATACGCCCTCTGTCCAACTGCCCTCTACAGTCAAAACTGCTTCGATAATCGCGCCTTCATTTGCACCGACTACCTCGCCGATGGTTATCCCTGCTTCGAGGTCAACCATACCTGCATAAGGCGCACCTTGTGTCGTTGGTACTTGCATCAAACCACGGGCTGCAAAAGCTCCGGAAAGCCCTGGCGTCCAGGTTTCCGGCATATAATCATTGAGACTGTATGCGAGCATATAACGCACCTCTGGCAGTGCGGTGACGATACCTGTGAGAAAATTCTGAAGGTTGAGGCGACCCTGCGGGGTATCAGTTGGGTATAAAAATGCAAGGGCAGTTGGTCTGCATAAAAACGAACTGTACTGACCTTGATTTGTCCCAGATTGCGTATTTACTATTGGCGTCAGATTTTCATCGAATAAAACGATATACATGCCCTGTTCGTTCTTCTCACAATTTTCTATATCGTAAAGCCTCGAACCATTCACAGAAAAATCTATCTCATTGGTATTCAATACACCTACGTGGGCATTATTAACGACAACTTCGATATTATCATTTACAAATTCAAAATGACGATTAGGGTATTTTAGATTATTAAAACGGTCTTTTAAAAACTGGAAATAATGCGATTGATTCCATCCCGGATTTTCGCCATTCAGATACACAAAAGAACGTCCGCGCCAACCGAGTGCATCTGGCACTTCGCTGGGGTCTACCTGCACACGCCAGTAATAAACCGTTTCATTCGTCAGGGCAATATTTGGCGTCCACTCAATCAAGCCGCCGGGCTGTGTTACTTCGGTGCTTTTTAGCATCGGACTATTGAACAGTTCGGTAGTATCAATTTCCAGTTGATAGGTATGTTCTGCTGCAAACGGATTGGCAGTATAGGCTTTCAAAACGAAATCGTCTGCCGAACCCAAAATGCTGAAGTCATAAGGGTAAACGGGTTCTACATCATCCGAAAAAATGAATAAATCGGCGATTTCGGTATTATTATCTTCTGCTGCTGGGTCGGGCAATTCAGCGATATTTTCGCCTGCATCTACGGTGATTCTAAATTGATTGAGACCAATAGAACCGTTTTGCGCTTGCATGGTGTAGTTGTATTCACGCTCAAATTCGGGCGAATCCACCATTTCATCCACGACGGTTACTTCTACGCCATTCGGCAAAATACGCTCTATCAAAAGTCGAAATTGGTCTGGCGTAGCTTTACCAATATTTGTTACGGTAAATGTGAGGTCAAACCCATCATTGGCATCCGGCGTAGCCGGGTCGAAAGCAATAGAAGAGCGTTTGACAATAAAATCGGGCGCAGGTGCAGAATTGAGGCGAATAGAAGGGTCGCCATTCAGCGTCATTTGATGATATACAATACGATTACTAATACCAACCCCTTGGTCTTCAAGTTCTTGTGTAACAGATTTTATGACATCACCAATGCCCTGACCATAATTTTCGACTGCTAATTTTCGGTAAAAACGCTCTGCAAAAACATCCAACGCAGGCAAGCCGGAAAGGCTCACCGTAGCGAGAAAAGCTATCGCACCACCATCCTCTACAAAGACAAAGCGTTCGCCGAGGTTTTTTGCTTTTTGGTGAATTTGTCCGCTATAGCAACCCAATGAAAGTATCAATGGGTAGCGGTTTAGATTTTCATAATTTTCGGGCGAATCCAGATTGAAATCAAAACTATTGGGCGAAGAGTGACCATAGAAAGTAATCATGGACGAGCCATCATTGATCAATGAATCCAACAATCCTGAAGTCGAAATTTGAATCGGGTCAGAGCTATTTTTAAAGAAAGAACTGACCTCGCCACCGAAAAAGTCTTCCTCAATAACATCTTCGTATTGTTTGAGATTATTTTTAATCGCAGTTTGAATCGAAACATCACCGCCACCTAAGTGAATGATGCGTTTCATCCATGCTTTATCTTCGATAGTCTGGGGTAGGTTGACATTATTTTCAAATGCTTGTACTTTTTTTAGATAAATTCTCAATTCATCTACACTCGTAATCGGTATGCGTCCGATGGCAATACGCGGCACGTCAGAAGTCGTTGTAGCTGTCAGTAAATTGTCCGACGGGTCGTGACCGAAAGTAGGCGTGTAGGCGGGTTGAGCATTCCAATTGGTACGCACGGAGTAGTAGGGGCGGGCTTTCCCTATCATAAAAACGTACTTGGGCTGGGTCGTCCAATTTTCTAATGAAAAGCCCGTAAAATTCCGTACCGACATGGAGTGTTTGCTAATCCCGTAGGCAAATTGGTCGTACAATTCAGCTATATCAATCAACACAGGTTCGTAGCCCGTTGTCGCGCGATAATCGGCGTATTGTTGGGCGTAATTTTCGCCTTGCATAAATTTATTATGACACAGCATCACGAAATCGCCTTGTGTATCAAAGTAATTCGTAAAATTCACCGAAATCATACCTTCCAAATTGGTCGCCGCACTTTGCGAAACGAGTACCAACTCGCGGTCGGTACTTGATGCAGGAAGCGCGATGCGAACGGTATTATTCGTCACATTCGTAAGAATACGCAAATCGTTTGTAAGGTCATATAAGATAGGCGGTTGGCTGCCATAATTGAAGTTGGTGATTTCCAAATATTGTTTACTACCGCTTGTGGGCATATTAAATTTGAAAGTACTTTTACCCTCAAAATCGAAGCTGCGTGGGTACTCTATTTTTACAAAAGCAATCGAATATTTATCAGAAGAACCTACCTGCCCCAATAAGCGTACATCTGTAGTTGCAGCGAGCAAACTCGTCGGGATATTTTGGTCGATATTAAAGAGGCGATAATTGGAAAAGTTGGCGTCATCTACGGAAAGATTGCTCCCATTAATACTCAGATTAACACTGTGCTGCACATCATCCACTGCCGCAAAATTCATCTCCAATCGCGCACCACTTCCGCCCGAAACCAAATTATTCAGCGTCATGTTATACGTTTTATCAGAAATAAACGAGTTGCCAAAACCCTCTCCTGGCGAAAAGGTAGATTCGTACTGCTCGCCGTTTTCTACACCTTTATTGTACTTAGGATTGTCGATTTTGACGACTTCGTGCAGGAAGGATGCTTCTGGTGCAGGAAGGCTATTGAGGTCATTTGCAGTGTTGGTGAAGCGTCGGTTGTTCGTCGAATTATTCCACGTCAAAAAGACCGCTGACGAATCCGTATACATGCTGTAGTACGGATTAAACAATTGGTCTTGCGAGACATACATATGTTTGTCCATATCGCCTTTGTTTTTTTGTGTATAAAACTCGATATAGTCGCCGCTGCCCATTGTGCCATTGGTAGAAGTATAAATCGGTAACTCCTTACCATTGACAAATAGCTGTAAATTTTGCGCCGAAACGGAACCCGGAACACCCGAACTCGCCAGCGTTTGGTATGGAATACGATACACACCATCTGCCGTAACGTAGGCTTTGCGGTGTGATTGGTCGTAATTTATCCATTCGTTGCCATAAAGCGTATCGCTATCGACGTACATTTGAGCGTGTAATCCGAATGCGAAAAATAATAATCCGAATGTAAGTATTGCAAACTTTTTCATAATAAAATGAATTTTTGAATTTTTGATTGAGATACGTAGCACAGACAAGAATGCCGTCATGCGTTGGTACAAGTTATCTGTATTGCGTTATTAGTAACGAGACACGGGCTGGAAGTGCCGTGCTACGTTCTTTTCTTCCGCCCAAGTCTTTGCACGCGCATATCCACGACCAAAGACACCAAATGCGAGTACAGACTTTCCGCCGTATTGCCCCAATTGGTGTAGGCGTAGTCGATGCGGATATAGCGTTGTTCATCGTCGCCATCGCTCTTCTGCGGGATTTGCAGACCGATACCTGCATTGGGTTGAAAAATCAGGTTTTTGTCTGCGCCATTGGTGGCGTCATTGAGTACCCGTTGGATATTATTAATGCCGCCGCGTAGCGAAACGATGTTACCATAACTAAGTTCGAGTCCTACTCTTGGGTCGATATTAAACGCCGGACTGCTGATGAGTACATTGCGTTGCCCGTCTGTATTGATGTCAAGGTCAAGTGCTGTGAGGAGTTTTATTTTTTTAGTAAAATTGGCGGTATAAGCTGTGCCGAGCGTAAATTTCGGCACCGTAATTTCGACCGAACTTGTGGGGATGTTATTATCTGTCAATTCAAAAACGGCACGTTCTGCTTCGGTAAAAGAAAACTCCCATGCCGTGAATGTGGATGTAATATCATGCGCTGTCAGTCCGAAATGCCAATGGTCTTTGAGCTTATATTGTATGCCCAAATCTGCCCCGAAGCCCCATGCTTTTGCAAAAGTTCCGGCTTGTCGGCGGATTACTTTTACGCCGCCGCCTATCTGCAAACCTCTGACGAATAGCTTTTGTGCATATGCCACATTGAAGGCATAATCTGCTGCTGAAAAGCTCGTAATATTATCAAAATTCAAACTCCCATCAGAGTCCAAAAGCTCAAGCGTATTGGGAATATTATCTACTCCAAAACGCACGCCTGAAATGCCAAGCACAGCGCGGGTATTTCCAAATTTGACGGGTTTGGCAAGTGCCAAATAATCGAATTGACCGATACCCGCAAACCATTCTGCGTGCATGGCAGATACCTGAAACGACACGCGCACATCCGCCAAACCTGCGGGGTTCCAGTACATCGACGTCACGTCGTTGACCGTAGCCGCTTGTGCGCCGCCCATGCCATGCGCTCGTGCGCCTACACCTATATTTAAGAATTCATTGCTGAATTTAGGTGCTTGCGCCATCAATAGGCTGGTATTCAATAGGATAAGGAAAAAATAAGTAGCGGATTTCATTTTGTAAAAACGATGGACGGTATACGGTAGACGGTATACGGTAGATGGTGGACGGTATACGGTATACGATAGACGTTGGACACATAGCTGGCAGGTTTTTTATAATTTAAAAAAAAACTGTTGAATTGCTGTATATCTTTACCGCTTGTCGTTTACCGTTCGCCGTTCACCGTCTGCCGTCCACCGTCTGCCGTCTGCCGTTCGGTTAAGATGCTCGTCGCATGGTTTCTGTTAGACGTGGTATATTTAGTTCGAGGATCAGACTAATCGTATGTGAATTTTCGGTCAGTGCCTGCTTGCCCATCGGGAAAGCATAGTCGATATGGAGTGCGTCAAATAACTTGATACCCATACCGATATTGGGCTGTATAGCTAATATTTTTTTATCGTTAAAATCAGTGGCACGTTGAAAATTATTGACGCCACCGCGCAAGAAAATTAAGTCATTATAACCCAATTCGAGCCCGAAACGCGGGTCGATACTGAGGGGGTTGGCACTGATGAGTACATTGCGCTGTCCGTCGAATGTTGTTATCAAATTTGCCTCTGCCAATAACTGCACAAATGGTCCTTTGGGCGATTTTCGATTACTATTTTCTGTACTAAAATAAAAACGTTTGTCGTAGGCTACACCGATGACCACTGAGGGTTTGGTGATTTCTACGCTACTTTGAGGGAGTTCATTATCAGTAAGTTGGAGTGTTTCTTGTTCGGTTTCTGTAAAATCAAAAGTCCAGGCATTGAAGGTAGAAGTGATGTCTTTTGCGAAAAGTCCTATGCGCACATCTTTGATGGAATATTGTGCGCCCAGATCCAAACCGAAGCCCCATGCACTTGCAAAAGGACCGACTCTTCTGTGTATGATTTTGGCATTTGCACCAATATTTACGGCTGACAAACCTTTTGATCGAGCAATCGGTAATTTGCGAGCGTAGCTAAATATCATGGCATAATCTGCCGCCGAAAATTCGGTCGTGTTGCCGTAATTGAGTGTGCCATCGTCGTCATATAATTCTAAAGTATTTGGGATGTTATCGACACCCAATCGGATGAAGGAAAAGCCCACGGCGTCCTGATATTTGCGCTTGGCTTTTGATTTGTCGGAAGACCGCGTACCCAAGGGCGAAGCGATACCAAAATAATCGTAATTGGAGATGCCGGCAAACCATTCGGAATGCGTAAAACCGACTTCTACCACATCGGGGTCGATATTGACTAATCCGGCAGGGTTCCAAAAACTTGCGGTTACGTCATTCGCGCTCGCCACTTGTGTGTTGCCCATTGCTTGGCTGCGTGCCGATACACCAATGTCCAAAAATGCGTTGCTGTATTTTTGTGAAAAAACTGATGTGGAAATAGCAACAAAGAAAATTGTACTAAAAAAAATGCGCCTCATATTGTGCCGTTCTTTGTTCTTCGTTCTTTGTTTCGTGCGAAGTGCAGTGGTCAAAAAACTCGTTTTTAAGAATAATTTAAGAATTTGGTGTAGAAACGTTAAGGTAGATTTGATTATTGTTTGTCTATAAATTGTTTCTTCAAAAACAGTGCCCTTATTACCGTGATTCGATAATGTTCAAATTTAGTTAAAAACCAAAGTATAGATAGTCTTTTCAGCGACAATAATTGATTCTTTCTAAGTATTTTCTAATCAATTGTTAAACCCATTAACTATATTTTTAGTTATCGAAAAAAAACTGTACATTTGTACAAAGTCAAACCGAAAATTATGGCAAAAAAGATACTAACACCACTGGAATTAAAGGTTATGAACATCTTGTGGCGATTGAACAAAGCCTTTGTGAAGGACATTCGTACTAATTGGGACGAGCAACCGCCTCCTGCATACAACACGATTTCTACTATCGTCAGAATTCTCGCGGATAAGGGTTATGTGGCGTATGAGGCGCATGGGCGCACGCATGAATACCATGCTGTCATCAGCCGCGAAGATTATCAGGGTACCTTTCTAAACAACGCTTTGAAAAATGTGTTTAAAGGATCAGCGAGTACGCTTGTCTCTGCGCTGATGGATAATGACAAAATATCAGACAAGGAACTTGAAGAGTTGAAACGTCTTATCAATGAGTGAATTTTGAATGAGCAAATGAATGGTATTTGCGCTTATCTACGATAACTATCGGGATGAACTTGAACTTAAAAAATGTTACTTTATTTTACATTAAGTTATTTGCTTTCCGTGCCAGGTATATTGGTGTACTTCCTTTTTGTAAGAGAGGGGAGTACGCCTGTGCATCGTCGTCACTTTTTGTATTTTATATTGGCGATGAGTTTGAGCTTGCCTGCGATATTTCTCCGGTTTTTCTCTGCCAGCCCTGCTACACAGGCACTTCAATCTGTATTTGAGCCTTCCATTATAACCACCGCATATCAGGAGGAAGTCGAATTGTGTTACGACAAAGCCATGCACGAAAGAGATTTTTGTCAGTGCGAAGCATTGGAACAAGAAAGTATTGTTTTGTACAAAAAATATGGTTTGTACGAAACGGCGATTGACTATAAGTTTTATATGCAGCTCATTTATGCGGTTGCTGCTTTGATGATATTTATTTGGTTGGCTATCAGGTGTGCTTTTTTAGTAGGCTTGATTCGACGGTCAAAAAAGGAATTGAAATGGATTGATGGCAAAGCCTACTACTTGCTTTACGACGACAATAACGAGATTTTGGCGGCATCTTTCCGGCTGTGGCATCGCTATGTCGTATGGAAACCTGCACTTAGCACACTTCCCGAAGAAGCTCAACAAGCTATTCTTTATCATGAAGTTGCACATATCGAAAACCGCGATACTTGGCAACAAATTGCCATTGCTTTGCTTCAAATATTTTGGTTTCTCAATCCGGTTTATTATACCATAAAAAAAGAATTGCACTTGCTCAATGAGTACCTCGCAGATGCTTTTGCCGCTACCAAAACGGGCAACCAACGCAGTTATGCTGCCTTGCTCATTCGCCTTAAAGAGCAACAACAATTTGGTTTATTGCAGCTTTTTGGTACGCATCCTTTCAAGTCGCGCATTCTGCAATTGGCACGACCAACACCACAAAATCGACGGCTTTATTTTCCTGCCATTGCTGTATTGGCTGCTATGTTTTTGATAGGTTGTTCTACAACGCCTGTGCTGACGCAGCAGTCGCGTACCTTCCACGAATACGAACTCGTTCAACAAGAACATCTGAAAACCGGAAAAACGTACTTCTGTAAAACTTGTCTGTACAAACAAGCGGGGGAGGAGTGTGAATGACGGTAGACGGAGGCTTATGCTTGACGGCTAACGCCTAACAGTTAGCTGGATGCTCTGCTTGACGGTTTTTTTTTAGAAAAATTGGAAAACGTGATAAAATCTCTTATTTTTGTAACATGAACATACAATATATCTCTGACAGTGTGGGCAGCCTTACTGGTGTTTTCATTCCTATCAATGAATGGAACAAAATGCGAGAGCAATTTGAAGGCATTGAGAATATGGATGCTGATATTCCAGAGTGGCATAAGCGTGAATTAGATAAACGCATTGAGAGTTATGAAAGTAATCCTAAACAAGTCCTTGATTTTAATAAGGTTATGGACGATATAGAAAAAACTTTATAATGTACGATGCTGTTATTTTGCCGCTTGCGAAAGAAGATATTCGCGAAGCTGCTCATTGGTATAATGATAAAAAGAGAGGACTTGGTTTGAGATTTACAGCCCAGGTGCGCGAGCAAATAATATTTATCAGAAAACATCCTGAAATCTTTGCTATCAGATACCGCCAAATACGAACTGCTGTATTGAATAAATTTCCCTATATGATTCATTATCAGGTAAATGAAGACGAAAAAAAGATTGTTATTCATGCAGTTATACATACTTCACGTAATCCTGATTTTTGGGAGAAACGATAAATAAAGTCTATTATTAACCGACAAAAAATATTTCTTTTCTATAAGTTCATCTTTTTATAAATATATATGAAAAAAAATGAGACTGCTATTCTGCTCATTCATTGCCCCGATAAAAAAGGTATTATTCGTGCGGTGACGGATTTTTTGTATGAAAATGACGGCAACGTTGTTTATCTCGATCAACATAGCGACCATTCATCCGGCGAATTTTTTATGCGAATTGAATGGGAAATTGAGGGTTTTCAAATTGGACGAGAAAAGATAGAAGAGTATTTTGAGACGCTCATAGCGCAGAAATTTGGGATGTCATGGACGCTGCATTTTTCTGACCAAAAAAAGCGCATCGCCATTTTTGTAACCAAACTTTCGCATTGCTTATACGATATTTTGTACCGTTGTCATTCGCGCGAATGGGATATGGAAATTCCTTTGATAATCAGTAATCACGAGACTTTAAAGCCCATTGCGGAGCAGTTTGATATACCGTTTTATCATATTCCAATCACGAAAGAAACGAAAGCCAAGCAAGAAGTCAAGCAGCTCGAATTGCTTGCTAAATACGAAGTAGATTTAATCGTATTTGCGCGTTATATGCAAATCGTATCCGGCGATTTTATTACGCATTATCCTAATAAAATAATCAATATACACCATTCATTTCTACCTGCTTTTGTAGGCTCAAAGCCTTACCATGCTGCTTTTGATAGAGGCGTGAAAATTATTGGTGCTACGAGCCATTACGTCACTGCCGACCTTGATGCAGGACCAATAATCGAGCAAGGCACAGCGCATGTAACACACAAAGAAAGTGTCCGCAATTTTATCAGAAAAGGAAAGGATAACGAAAAAATTGTTCTGTCAAAAGCGATTGCTAAAGATATTAAACACAAAATTTTGGTTTGTAATAATCGGACGATAGTCTTTGATTAGTCGATAGTCCAGAAACTATAAGGAACGCAGGACAAATAACTTGAGTGTATCACAAATCGGTAGCAACGGCAATCCAAAACTCCAAACCAAACCTTCTTTCTGAATTTATTTAATTTATTTGAGTGTATCATAAATCGGTGGCATTGAAGGTGCGAGATACGCACCTTGATGACCTTTGGGCTTGGCTTTTCTACAAACGGGGTCGATGCTAAGGCATCTTGTCATTAGAATGTGTTGCCACCGATTTGTGACACACTCAAGTTATTTTTACTACTTCGTAAAAGAAAATATTTCTCCAGTTCCATTTCCATTTTTTTGCAATAAAGATATTTTATCTATGTCACATCAGGGCGTTAATTGTGCTATAAATAGGTCTTATTGTAGATAACTTGCGACCAAACTTTACTCAATAATACTCTTTATTTAGCATGTACCAAAGGATGGCTGTAGCTGTCTTATTTAGTGAAAGAAAATAAATAAATTGCCCCATTATGCTTGTTCTTTTCCCTTCTAAAAAACACAAAAATAATTCCGTAGCTACGGCTATGTAACGATTTTTTGAATTCTTTAGAAGAAAAAATTACGGCGCATTATGGAACAATTTATTTAATTTCTTTCACTTAGCTTAATTTTTTGATTCTATCTTCAGAAGCCTTCATAATATCCTTTGCTTCTTGTGAAAACTCGCTTTTCGGATGACGGTCTGTGAAATTTTTATAAGATTCGAGTACCGCTTCAAAGCGTTCTTTTTGTGTCAATTCTATGGTATTTTGCGCGAGTTTGAAATTTGATTTAACAATCATAAACCGCGCTTTTTCAGCTTCTTTGGCGTCCGGGTAATCTTTCAACACCGTTTGATATGAATGTGTTGCAGCTTTATAATCTTTTAGTTTGAAATACAAATCTGCTTCCGCAAACGCCTTCAATTCTTTTTTGCGGCGCAATTCATCTATCAGTCGATTGCATTCTGCCACGCGGTCGCTTTTTGGGTGCGTATTGATAAACAACTGCATTTCGTCAATCGCTTTATCGGTATGCGTTTGGTCAAGGCGGTATTTTGGAGAGATTTGATAATTGCTGTATGCCGCCATGAAACTGGCTTCTTCGGCATACTCGCTATTTGAGAAGGTGTTTGAAAAGTTTTTGAAATAATAACTCCCCAAAATAAATTTATTCATTTTGTAATGTGTGTAAGCATACGTAAAATAAATTTTCTCAATTTCATCTTTTCCCTTGTAAAAAGGCATTATTTGCTCAAGCAACACTTGGGATTTATAGTAATCTCCCTTATCATAAAATTCCATTGCCTTTTCGTACTTTAATCCGAAATCATCTTGCTTGCGCAGTTTTTCAAACTCGTTGCTACAAGAAGCGAACAATACAACTAATGAAAATAATATCAGTACCTGAAATATGGATTTTTTAGACATAGCTCGCAAAATTACACTTTTTTTCAATAATTAACAATTAAGTAGTCGGACAAATTAAAGATAAATCCGTCCGACTACTTATTCAAACGTATTAAATACCTAAAATGATGCTTTTAATTGCGGAATTTCAAATTTTATCTTCAAAACCTTGAAAAGAAAAATATGAATTTATTATTTATTTTCTTTCACTTAGTACACTGTTTTATAAATTTATTTACATTTTTTGACGTTTATTTTGAAATGAATCGAATCAAAAATGACGCGAATACTCACTGTATTTAAGGATTTTTTGGTGAAGAGTCATTTTAAAAGAAATACTCAAAAAAGTAAATAAATTTGTGAAACAGTGTACTTAAGTATCAGGAACAAAATAAATATATATTCTCGACTTGTTCTTTCATCTAAAGAAAAAAGAACGGCGTGAAGATATAGCGTTCATTATCTTTTTATCCCTTAGCAAATCACTAATCAAATACAATAATATTTTACTACCTTCACACGTTCATAATCGAGTCAATCAAACCAATTTCAACAGCATGAAACAGATACTTTTTTACGGTCTTTTGGTAGCCACTCTTTTTACTGCCTGCAAGACAGGTGGCGACGAAGCCTACCAAGACGCACTGACAAAAATCGCACAACTTGAGGATGAAAGACTTGATTTGGAGGAAGACCGCGAGCTATTTAAAGAAGAATATAATCAGGTCATCGAGACTTTGAACGAGATAGATGAAACCCTCGCAGGCATTTCTATGCGCGAAAATCAGATGGAGAATCTCATCGGTGATTTGCGTGGCAGCGATTTGCAAAAAGAAATTATTTTGGCGAAAATAGAATCGCTGAAAGGCGAAAATATCGGCGACCAAGATAAGGCAAAAGACTTGCAAAAATCACTCAACGCGATAAAAACCGATAATTCTTCACTCAAAAAAATTATTCTTCAATATGAAGAGAAGATAAAAGCAAAGGATGCCGAAATTGTAAATTATACGGTCAAAATGAAACAAATCGAATCGCAGTTGCAATATACAGAAAGCGAACTTAATAGACAATATGCCGTAGTCGCAGAGCAAAAAGAAGCCCTCGAAGTAAAGAACGAAAAACTGGAGGTGGTGAACCAAGAACTCGAAAAAAAATACGAGGAACTGGAACGGAAAGAGGAGTTTATAGCGGATTGTGTGAAGGGGTATTACATTGCAGGCTCGAAAAGAACGCTGAAAGATTATGGCGTTTTGAAGAGGAGAGTAAAACTCGTTTTGCAAAGTAATTATCAGCAAAAACTAGATAAAGAAAAACCATTTAATTTTTATAAAAAAACAGAAATCGAAGTCAAACGAGATATCATAAAAATACTGCCTGAACGCCCAAGTAACACCTACGAAATTAGGGGCAATATGTTGTTTATTAAGGATATAGAGGACTTTTGGCGAACGAAAAATATTGTCATCGTTCATAAATAAACAAGTTTCAAATAATAGTTTAGTTTGGAATTTGTTATTTGTTTTGGTTCTTTGACAAATTCAGTGGTTGCTCGTTTCTCGCGTAAGGGATAGTAGGTGTTGTTTGAACGTAACGGAGCGATAGCGAGAGTGGAGAGAGTGCCGGATAGCCCGACCCCCGACTGATAAGGAGGGGGATACGCCCAAATTATTATTCATTTTACCGGATTTGTCAAAGAACCTTTGTTATTTTTAAAAAATGCAGCATTATGACATCGTAATTGCAGGCGCAGGACCTGCGGGCTGTGCCTGTGCGCTTGCTTTACGTGAGGCGGATTTGCGCGTGGCGATGGTCGATAAAAGTACCTTTCCGCGCGACAAAACCTGTGGCGATGCTATTCCCGGACCTGCGCTTAAAATTCTCCGAAAACTGCTCAAAAACGCCGACGAAGAATTTGACCAACTCGACCTCAAACAGCGCATCGAATCCTCTTCCGTTTACCTCCCGAATATTAAGCCCATTTATGTCAATTGGGTCACGAAAGCCTATAATAGTCCGCGCCTCGATTTCGATAATTTTTTGTTGGATTTGGTAAAAAAATACACGAATACGGACATTTACGAAGGCCGAAAAATCTATAAAATTCACACTGCCAATACCATTCAAATTGAAGGTAAAAATTTCAATTTGACTTGTAATCTAATCATTGGTTGCGATGGCGCAAATTCGATGATTTCGCGTTCCTTTGGGGTTGATTTTCAGGAAAACATAAAAAATTCATTTGCGGTACGTGCCTATTATAAGGATGTCGATTGTGCGATGAATGATAATCGTTTTTATCTATTGGATGAGTTGCCGAAGGGATATTTTTGGATTTTCCCTGTCGGGAAAAACGTATATAACGTGGGTTTGGGCGTATTGACGAATGAAATTGAGGGCAAAAAAATAGACGTAAAAGATGCTTTTCATACGATAACGAAAAATAATCCAGACATTAGCGCAGTATTGCAAGGCGCGAAACTGTTGGGTGAAGTTAAGGGTTTTCGCTTGCCGCTGTGGAGTCGTCGGCAACCGATTTCGGGCGAGCGTATGATGCTGGCGGGCGATGCGGCGTATTTGGTCGATCCGCTTCAGGGGCATGGCATCGACAAGGCAATGCAAAGCGGTCTACTCGCTGCCCAACAAGCGATTTTGTGTTTTGAAAACGATGATTTTACCGCCACATTCATGCGTGAATATGATGAAAAAGTGTACACACAAATCGGCAAGGAATTGGGGCGAAATTTTACTTTGATGAAATACGTATCGAATTATCCGCGTATCGTGAAGGTGTTGGCAAGAATCGGAGGAAATCAAAAGTTGAAGAGGTGGGGACAGCGTTTATTTTATCGGAAGAAAAAGTGAACCACGAAATGTGAAATGTAAAAGTTCTTGCAGTGCTTTTTTTTATAAAATTAAAAACCAATTAGATACAAGGAAAATATGTTTATCTCGCGTCCTAAAACTTTAGTCGAATACTACCCAAATTTAGATTTTACATTTATTATTTTACATTTTATATTTCCTTTTGTTTTACTCATCAAAAGTCAAATCAAACCGCTTTCTTAGTTCGTCTAATGAAGTATTCTTCTCTGAAAGTTTTTTATATTTATCCATATTGGTGAGTGGAGCGGCTGGGGCTTTTGGAGCGTCTGATTCCATAGATTTTTGGAGTGCTTCGTCGATGTAGCAAGTCAATTTGATGGTAGGCGTGCCGAGTTCTTTTCGCAAAAAAGCCATTAATCCCGGCTCGAGTGGGATGGATTCTTTGGCAACCCGACCGCTGACACCGACCTTGATTTCTTCGCCTTCGAGTCGGACGGTAGAGGTTTTGAATTGACCTTTTATGAGTGGTGATCCGACTTGGTTGGTAAATGCCGTCCAGGCCGCGATTAGGTTTTCTTCGTTGAGCAAATCGGGCGTTTGCTCCGTTCTTTGGTCATCTTGCTTGACTTCGGCTTCCAATTTAGCCAATAAATTGCCCCCTCCAAATTTTGGTAATGCAACTTTCGGGGTTTTTTCTTTTACTGGTGTGGATGTATTTTTTGGGACATCGTTTTTTTGTGAAACGGGCTGACTTGGTACAGCCGCTTGTGAAGTACTTAGGTCAGGAGTTTTTTTTTCTACTGAAATATTTGCTTGCGGATTGTTTGCCAATTCAATCGCACGATTGATATAGGTCATTTTGATGATAGACATTTCTACGTGCAGGCGTTTGTTGCGTGCCATGCGATAATTGACGTCACAATCATTGGCAATATTCAAGGCAGTGAGCAGGTACGCTGTTGGCGAAATTTGCGATTGCTGTGCGTATCGTGCGCGGACATTTTCGCCGACTTCGAGTAGTTTTAGTGTTTTTTCATCTTTACAAATTAATAGATTTCGCAAGTGTCCTGCCAAGCCATTAATAAAAATATCCGGCTCAAAACCCTTGTTTAAAATTTCATCAAACAAGAGCATCACCGTTGAAACATCTTCGGTGAGCATCGCATCTACTACCTTGAAATAATAATCATAATCAAGGATATTTAGATTGGTAATAACGCTATCGTAAGTAATTTTTTTGTCGGGAACAGAACTCGCAATACGGTCAAAAATCGACAAAGAATCGCGGAGTGCGCCATCGGCTTTTTGTCCAATGATATGCAGCGCATCTTTTTCAGCATCAATGCCTTCTTCTTTACAAATATTTTGCAAGTGAGCGACCATTTCGGGGATTTGAATCCGTTTGAAATCAAAAATCTGACAGCGTGAAAGTATGGTCGGAATGATTTTGTGTTTTTCGGTCGTCGCGAGGATGAAAATCGCATACGGCGGCGGCTCTTCCAATGTTTTTAAGAACGCATTGAAGGCAGCCTGCGAGAGCATGTGTACCTCATCTATAATGTAAATTTTCTTTTTTCCTTTCTGCGGCTGAAAACGAACTTGCTCGGTGAGTGTACGGATGTGTTCAACGCTGTTGTTGGAAGCCGCATCGAGCTCATGAATATTGAAAGAGGCGTTTTCGGAAAAGGCTTCGCAAGCGGCACATTCGCCACAAGGCTCGAAATCTGCTGTCACATTTTCGCAGTTGAGTACCTTCGCCAAAATACGCGCACAGGTGGTCTTGCCCACACCACGCGGACCGCAAAACAGGAAGGCATGAGCGACCTGTTCGTTTTTCAACGCATTTTTTAACGTTTGAGAAACGTGCTGTTGCCCCACGACATCATCGAAGCGCATGGGACGGTACTTACGGGCAGATACTACGAAATTGGACATGTTGGAAGTTTATTTGAAGTCCAAGTTTAAGTTTAAATCTAAGTTTAAATGTGGGTTTTGACTGCGCCAAAACAATATTTTTTAAACTTAAACTTAAACTTGAACTTAAACTTATTCCGGGGGCTGCAAATTACGATTTTATCGGCAATTTTTTTCTGAAATTCGTAGCTGTCTTGTCAGGAGTTATTTTAACACCTGAAAAAATCATACCTGTGCTATGTTTAATGACCTTGTGACGAGGTTCTTTGAGGTGTTTTTTTATGAAAAAGTCGTTAAAAGCGGTACAGATGTTTTGTATAATTGAATGGTTTTGGTATGTTTAATATGCGATATGTAGCTTCATAGAAACGGACTTCTTTACTTTCAGTATTCAAATTTTAACTCCATAATGTTGCCATTTAGAAACAATTAATGTATTTTTGTTTCTAAATAGAAATATTATGGGAGCGAAAAGTCCGAAATTATTACCAAAAGAAAAAAGAATACTTGAACATATAGGTGAAAACATCAAACTGGCAAGATTAAGAAGAAAGTTCACGACTGAACAAGTAGCCAATAGAGCAAATATTTCCAGAAAAACACTCTGGCATGTCGAAAAAGGAAGTGAACATATTAGTATCGGATTCATACTACGAGTGCTGTCTGTTTTAGGTTTGAGAGATGATTTGACAAATATTGCAAAAGATGATGTATTGGGTAGGAAATTACAAGATTTGGACTTAATCACGAAGAAGAGAGGGCTTAAAAAAAATAAGTCAACCAATGGAAACAAAGGGCAAATCAAATGAATATTTTAAATCAAGAACAGACGTTTATGGAGAGTGCGTTTAACAAATAAATGGTCGGCTAAAATTAAAATCGTATTTTAGGTGAAGTTTCGGGTGGACTTGGTGGATGTGGCGGTGATGCCTTGATTTTTGATGTCACATTTTTGAGAAAGGTGTGCAGGTATTTTGTGTAATTGAATTGTTGCGATATATTTGTAGGGACTATGGGTAACTTCAAAAAGATGGGCTTTTCTGATTTTTTTTGAATTTTTTTTAATGTAGAATATCACAACGGTTAGTTTTTCAGCCGTCTACAAACGTTGAAAAATACAGAAAAATGAATACCTTTGGGTACTTTCATAATTTTCTTCACCGAAAAATAAACAAGTACCTTTATGATTAGCATTAGAGAAGCATCTAAAATACTGAACCTTACTCCTCAACAAGTTAGAAATCTTTGTAGGAATAACAAGTTAGATGGGGCAAAAATCGGAGGAACGTGGGTTTTAAACCAAGAAGTAGTCAATGATTATTATGCACATAATAACTGCGGTGTAGCCGAAGACCAAATTCAATACAAAAAATTAGAATCTAAATTAAAAGCTCCTATTGCATTGAGTTTTTTTAGTGGTGCAATGGGTATGGATATTGGAATAGGAAAAGCAGGCTTTAAAACCATTTTTGCTAGTGAAATTAATAATGCTTGTAGAAAAACAATTAGAAAAAATAAACCAGAGATTGCTTTAATTGGGGACGTAAGAGATTATGATGCCTCACAAATTCTATCGATAGCTGGATTAAAAGAATCACAAGAAATTGACTTAGTTGTAGGGGGACCACCTTGCCAAGCATTCAGTACCGCAGGAAAAAGGAGGGGATTTTCAGATGAACGAGGTAATGTTTTTTTAAATTTTATTGACTTAATAATATCATTACAACCAAGATATGCTGTAATCGAAAATGTTCGCGGTTTACTATCTGCGCCATTAAAACATACTCCACATTATGACAGAAATAAGGATGATTACAATATAACTGCCGACGAAATTCCTGGTGGAGCATTAATTCACATAGTTAAAACTCTTGAACAAAATGGATACGGAGTCTCATTTAATCTCTATAATTCAGCAAATTTTGGAACACCACAAAAGAGAGAGAGAGTCATTTTAATATGTTCTCGAGACGGTAAAAAGCCCCCTTATTTAGAACCAACGCATAGCGAAAACGGCGAATTTGACTTACCTAAATGGAAGACTTTTAAAGATGCTGTAAAAGTTTTAAAAAACGTTGATCATAACCATATTCAATTTCCTGAAAAAAGGTTAAGGTATTATAGAATGCTGGGACCAGGTCAAAACTGGAGAAACTTACCCATTGAAATCCAAAAAGAGGCAATGGGTAAGTCATTCTATTCTGGAGGTGGAAAAACTGGTTTTTTTCGTAGGTTGGATTGGAACAAACCAAGTCCCACTTTATTAACCCATCCTGCAATGCCAGCTACAGATTTAGCTCATCCAACTGAAAACAGACCTCTGAGTATTCAAGAGTATAAAGTAATTCAAGAGTTTCCATTTGACTGGGAAATTGAAGGTAGTTTATTAGAGCAATATAAACAAATAGGTAACGCAGTGCCTATTGGATTAGGCTTTGCCGTAGGAAATTTAATTGTCAAACTGTTAAAAGGAAAAGAAATAAAAAATTACAATAAGTTCAAATACTCTAGATATAAAAATACTGATGATCAAAGTTGGAGGTTGAATCTTAAAAATCAACAATTGAAAATGTTTACTTAGACAAAAATACTTATGAATACAATCGACTTGGAGGATATTAAAGCCTATGTTGAAGAAAATATTGGCGTTTTCCATGAAAAGAGAATTGAAAAACTGAATGACCTCAAATTAAAAGATGTGCTGAAAAGAAAAAACCCTTACCTTTTTAAGGTAAAGAATGTTCTTACCGCACAAGAATTAATAGAAGGTATTGTTGGGGCTTTTATCTCATCTAGTGAAGAAGGAATATTTGGTGATTGGTTAGAAGGTCTTGCGATTTACGTAAACCAAAAAGTCTTTGAAGGAAGAAAATCATCTACAACCGGTATAGATTTAGAATTCGATCGTGATAATATAAGATATATTGTATCCATTAAATCAGGCCCTCACTGGGGAAATAGCAGCCAAATAAAGAAAATGGTAGATAATTTTAACACAGCTCGAAGAGTTTTAAGAACATCTGGTTCAAAAATTAACGTTATAGCTGTAAATGGTTGTTGTTATGGAAAAACAACTCCAAAGAATAATTACAAGAAAAATGGTGATTACTTTAAATATTGTGGACAGGTCTTTTGGGAATTTATTTCTGGAGATACAGACCTATACAAAGAAATAATAGTACCGCTTGGTCATTTAGCCCAGCAAAAGAACGAGCAATATGAAATTGCTTATTCAAGGAAAATAAATCAATTCACATTAGCTTTAGCAAAAGATTTTTTTACTGATAACGGTGAAATAGCTTGGCTAAAGCTTGTAGAATTTAATTCAAAAGGAAATAAGTAAGTGGGTGGGTGGACAAAATTCGAAATTCAGCTTAAATAAGTAATTGATTTTCAATTAGTTAAATAAAATTAAAGTGTCGCTTAGTTTCGTCCCCCTACTTAATTCCTGTATCTAAAAGCATATAATAATTATGCCCAGCAAAAACTGTTCACCCCATAAACCACCCCACCAATCAAAATCTCACCAATCAAATAAGCCTACGTCAACTAAAAAAACTCCAGATAAGCCATCAGCGTAATCATCGAAGCCACTACCCAAGCGATTAAGCCTTTGGCTCTAATTCTCCTTTTCTGTTCAAATTCAAATTCCTGCTTCTCCTCGTACCTAAATGGCGCTTTTATAGATTGAATTTGCAAATAAGACCATATTCCCTGACATTTTCCTAACTTTACTTATCACAGTCCACCGTCGGTGTAGAGCGTTTCACGTCTCCCTATCGACTATGGGCTATCGACCATCGACTATCACAACTTATGTTAGAAACAATCGACCAGTGGACGGGAGCTTTTGCTTCCTTTGTGTGGGGTTTGCCCTTATTGATTTTGCTTATTGGGGGCGGATTGTACTTGCTGGTGCGGTCGCGTTTTTTGCCTTTTCGGTATCTTGGACACGCCATACAGGTCACGCGCGGCAAGTATGACGACCCCGACGCGCCGGGAGAAATCACGCATTTTCAAGCCCTTACAACGGCACTTTCTGCGACTATCGGTATGGGCAATATCGCCGGAGTTGCCGTAGCGATTACGATAGGCGGACCGGGCGCGATTTTTTGGTTGTGGATGAGTGGTTTGATTGGGATGTGTACCAAGTTTTTTACGTCCACATTGGCGATTATGTACCGGGGGCGCGACTCGGCAGGCGAGGTGCAAGGCGGACCTATGTATTTTATCGTCGAAGGCTTGGGCAAAAGTTGGAAACCGCTCGCCGTGTTTTTTAGTTTGGCGGGTTTGATTGGTGCGCTGCCTGTTTTTAATGTCAACCAACTCACGCAAGCGATACGCGATATTTTACTGATTCCCAACGGAGTACAAACAGGTTTTGCGTCAGATTTGACTATCGGAATTATATTGGCAATCATCACGGGAATCGTCATTTTGGGTGGCTTAAAACGCATCAGCAAGACGGCGGCAAGGCTCGTACCAACGATGGTGGTGTTGTATTTTGTGTCCGTTTCAACTATTCTATTCATTCATATCGACCAAGTACCGAAATATCTGATAATGATTTTTACGGATGCTTTTGCGGCGAAAACTACACGGGCGATCCGCTACTCGGCGGCATGGTCGGCGGACTGATTTTATTGGGCATCCGTCGCGGTGCATTTTCCAATGAAGCGGGTATTGGTACAGCACCGATGGCGCATGGCGCAGCACGCACTTCCGAACCCGTTCGCGAAGGTTTGGTGGCGATGCTCGGTCCTTTGATTGATACGCTCATCGTGTGTACACTGACGGCACTCGCGATTCTCGTGACAGGCGTATGGGAGACATCAGACGATAACGGCGTGAGCCTGACCGCTTCGGCGTTTGGCGGTGCAGTGCCGGGCGGCGAATACCTGCTTTTGGCATGTATCGTGGTGTTTGGTGTGTCGTCTTTATTTTCGTATTCTTATTATGGCACAAAATGCGCATCGTTCCTACTCGGCGCAGATAAAAAACATTGGTATAATTACTTTTATATCGCCAGCATCATCATCGGCGCAACGACCTCACTTAGCGCGATGCTCAACCTCATTGATGGCGCATTTGCTCTGATGGCGATACCTACGATGACGGCTACGCTGATAATGGCGCCACGTGTGATGCGAGAGGCGCGAGCTTATTTTGGGGCGATGAAAAAATAATGGTTCTTTGAGAAACGTAGTGATTATTCGTTTTTCGTCTGTTCGTCTGTCTTTTTTGCGTAAGGGATAGGAGGTGTTGTTTGAACGAAATGTAGCGATAGCGGAATGAAGAGAGTGCCGGATAGCCCGACCCCCGACT
>ENA-ORXT01000822-ORXT01000822.1-marine-metagenome-genome-assembly--contig:-NODE-822-length-45946-cov-9.167586_pt1 | contig 45946 bp, 36 predicted proteins | sample MGYA00237868_ERZ511482 | MGnify/ENA metagenome assembly ERZ511482
CGAGACGGTGATCCATTCGCGACCGTTGGCTCGCGCCGCAATGCCCTCGAGCTCAGCCACAACCTCGCTCTTGTCATCGGTTCGAAAGTGCACCATGCGATGGTCGATTGCCATCTGCGAAGTGTCGCACAGACTGCTGCACTTCTGATGGCGACGACTCAACCAGTAAGTTCAACGGCGATGACTTCACTCTCCGATCGATTCACTGCATGGATGGCCGAACACGACGCGGTTAACCCTGCCACGCCAGCTGCGACGGTGTTGGCCTTACGCGACGGCGACGACGGCCCCGAGATCCTCATGGTGAAACGCAACTCCAAAGGCACATTCGCCAGTAACTGGGTATTTCCGGGCGGAAAAGTAGACCCAGAAGACTTCGCCGGCGACGACGACATCGTCGATGCCAGTCGGCGTGCGGCTAGCCGCGAAGCGTTCGAGGAAGCAGATCTCGTAGTTGATGAGTCCAAGCTCGTGCCGTTTTCACATTGGATGCCACCGACCGTAATTCCACGGCGTTTCGCGACCTGGTTCTACATCACCGCCGCGCCCGAAGGAGTCGACGGCGATGTCACTATCGATGGCGGCGAGATCGTGGATCATCTGTGGGTCACGCCGGCCGACGCACTCGCTCGTCACGCTCGGGGCGAAGTTGAACTGGTGCCTCCAACCTGGATGACACTCACCCACCTGGCAGCGTTCCGCACCACTGCAGAAGCAATCGCCACTATCCAACAGCGTGAACCATTCTTTTACCTGACCCGAATGCTCACACAGGATCCGCCAACCGTTGCCTGGCACGACGACGTCGGTTACGAATCTGGTGATCCTGACACCCCCGGTCGACGCCATCGTCTTGTTATGACCCCGGGCTCGTGGGAGCTCGTCGAGCCGTGGTAGTCCGGGCTTGCAGCTCCCCTGTTCCCGCTGTGGGCCCTACGGCCTACTTCATCGGCCACGCCAGGTAGGCCGAGCGCCTCATTGACAGAACCTTCACGGCAATGTCACCAAAACGACACCGGTGCAATGTGTTCGCGGCCTTAACTGGATACATGAGGATCGAAGCCACTCCCCCCCCAGCCTCTGCTTCCTGAGTGGAGCGGAGCAGAAGTAGACGATGCAACTTGGATTGCAGCGCTCGAAGAGTCTCGCCGACAACAGTTCGCCGAACTCGCGGAACTCTGAGGCTTTAGGCCACCGCGCTAGACCACCGAGCTAGACCACCGCGCCGCTCCGGATCTCGAAGAAGTTCCCAGTGGCGGCCGCCGGAACGCTGTCGGATGCAGCGAAGCGGCGACGCAAGACTCACGCACGGCTCGCCTGCGTTAAAACGAGCAAATGGCTGCTCTCTCAACGAGAGCAGCCATTTGTCAGGTTTTAGGGGTAAAAGCGTGGGTTACGCTTCGGCTTCGCCGCCTTCTTTGTCGAGAACGTCGCCGATCTTTTCTTGGGCCATGTCGATCTTGTCACCGAACTTGCCGCCGGTTTTCTCGTCGACCATGTCACCGGCCTTGTCGATGCCTTGCTTTACCTTGTCGGCGTTGCCGCCGATCATGGCTTTAATTTTGTCAAGCAGACCCATTGGGTCCTCCTTTTGCGTGTTTGCGTTCCTAAGACTAGGGGGCAAACAACAATTTGTAACGAAATTGGGTGAATCTGAGTCTGTTGCCTGTTCCACGTACACTGCATGTTGATGGAGAATCAAGAAGTTCCCCCAGGCGAGTTATACCTCGGTCGCGACGCCAACGATGAACCAACCTTGTACGACGCATCGAATCTGACCACGCACGGCGTGATCGTCGGCATGACGGGTTCGGGCAAGACCGGGCTTGGAATGATCATGCTCGAAGAAGCGCTCGTGTCCGAGATTCCAACGCTCATCATTGATCCAAAGGGCGACATGGGCAACCTGCTGTTGACCTTTCCTGATCTTGCGCCAGCGGACTTTGCGCCGTGGGTGCCTGACGGCGACGATCCTGCCGCCACGGCTTCGCTTTGGCAGTCTGGTCTGGCCCGATCCGGTGTCGACAAAAGCCGTATCGCAGCGCTGCGTTCGAAGACCGAGATGACGATCTACACCCCGGGCTCGTCGGCGGGCGTGCCACTCAACGTCATCGGCTCGATGGAGCCACCCAGCGGGGATGGCAGCGAGAACCCTGACGCCTTCGAAGAATCGAAACACGACGAGATCGAAGGCCTCGTGTCGTCACTACTTGGGCTGGTCGGGGTTGCTAGCGATCCCTTGAGTGGCCGCGAACACATCTTGCTCGCCAATATTGTTGACCACTTCTGGACTCGAAGCACCGCAGTCAGCATCGAGTCACTGATCCAAAGCGTCATGCAGCCGCCGTTCCGCAAACTCGGAGTCATGCAACTCGACACCTTGTTCCCGGAGTCTGACCGCATGAAGCTCGCGATGAAACTCAACGGCCTGGCCGCATCACCGGCATTTGCGGCTTGGAGCCAAGGCGTACCGCTCGACATCGACGCCATGCTGTTTCAGCCAAACGGTGATCCTCGTGCCGCAGTGGTCAACATCCACCATTTGTCCGAAGAAGAACGCCAATTCGTGGTCACGTTGTTGTTGTCCAAGGTCGTGACGTGGATGCGGAGCCAGCCCGGCACCGACGACCTTCGGGTGCTGATCTATATGGACGAGGTGTTTGGCTTTGTCCCGCCCACCGCCATGCCGCCATCTAAGAAGCCGATCCTGACCATCTTGAAACAGGCCCGGGCGTTCGGCATTGGTCTGGTGCTATCAACACAGAACCCCGTTGATATCGACTACAAGGCCATCAGTAATGCTGGCACTTGGATGATCGGGCGCCTGCAGACTGAACGGGACAAGGCCCGGCTTCTCGAAGGCATGGAACGCTCCGATGGTGGTGTCGACATTAAAGGACTCGATGCCACGATCTCGAGTCTCGATAAGCGCGAGTTTGTCCTGCACTCGACCCGAGATATGCCCCAACAGTTCTCCACCCGATGGGCAATGTCGTACCTGGCGGGACCACTCACTCGGGCCCAAATCACCGAACTCACGAAGGACGCACCCGCTCCCGGCAGCGCTGCGCCACGAGCCCCGGCAAGGAGCACCGAGGCACCCGAGCCGGTCGCTGCGCCAGCGCCGGAGTTAGCCGACAATGAGAGCACGGTGGCTCCCGCCGTCGTCTCCAGTGTTGACACTCGGTATCTTCGGGCCGACGCGCCATGGGCCGACGACGCTGGCATGTCGCCAACGAGCAGTCGACTCGCCCCTGCGCTGGCCGTGCGCATGCACTTGCTCTACGACGAGACCAAGGCCGACCTGCGCCACGAGGTCGAGTGGGAAGGCATCGTGAGACTCGATGACCGACGGATCGACCCAGCCGACGCTCTGGTCGTCGACTTCGACGATCGCGACTTCGACGCTGAGCCGCCCGAGGGTGCCATCTATCAACTTCCCGACGCCGCCATCGACAAGAGCCCGTTCTTCACCCAGACCAAGACGGCATTCAAAGACCATCTGTATCGAAACAGGTCCATCAGCCTGTTCCACAACCCGGACCTGAAGCTCTACAGCCGGATCGACGAAGACGAGCAGAAGTTCAAGCATCGGTGCGAGGACGTCGCCGATGATCGTGCCGACGAACAGGTTGACAAGCTTCGCGAATCGTTACGCAAGGCCGAATCCAAACTGGAGAACGATCTCGCCAAGATCGAAGATCGGATCCGCGAGATCGAGTACGAGAAGGACTCCTCTCGCAACAATGCGATCGCCGGTGTTGCACTCGACGTGTTGGGCGGACTGCTCGGCGGGCGCCGTCGGGGCCGGTCAACCGGTCGATCGGTCCTGCGGGGCCAGAAGGCAACCGGCAAGGCCGAGCAAAGGCTGGCAACGGCGCAGCGTCGTTATGAGGAGAAAATGGAAGACCTCAACGAGCTCCAAGACGAGGTCGACGACGACATCAACGAGATTGTTTTCGAGTGGCAAGACAAGGCCCAAAACATCGCCACCTACGACGTTCCGCTAGAAAAGACCGACATTTCCGTAGACGAAATTTCCCTCATCTGGATCCGCACCTAAGACCGTGTCGCACCGCTCCACTGGGGGCTTGCAGGGACCCTAGATGCAGTGGCTAAAAAACAGGATACGGCGCCCGCCATTCGCTGCGCCCGCTAACACGCCGAATGCCGAATCCGGACAACCGGCCCCCTAACAGGCTTGCGGGGACTCTAGATGCAGTAGCCAGAACACAGGATACGGCGCCCGCCATTCGCTGCGCCCGCTAACACGCCGAATCCGGACTACCCCTATTCGTCGAGGTCTTCGGGATTTTCGAGGTCAGGGCTACTGGTTGGTTCTGGGGCCGGCTCGTCGTCGGATGACGCCGCCGAGATGGCGGTGACGCCGAGCGATGCCGTGACGACGAGTTCGTACAGGTTGTCTTCGGCACAGTCTTGGTCGCGTGGCGGAGCGGGATACTCTTGCTGCCACCGTCCGTCGCGGACGACCATGAGCACGAAACAGGGGTTTGGCTCACCCTCACCTGGGTTGGTCGGCGAAAGGATGCCGTTGGCCGTCCAGAAGGTCGTCTGGCGTGCGATTTCAATGAGTGCTTCGCGAGTAGGAGCTTCGGGTTCTACAGCGATGAGCGAGTTGAATACCGCTTCGAACAATCGACCGGCCATCCAGCTCTGGAGGCCAACTTCGCTCCAGCCGGCGTCGCGTGAGATCGCAGCCAGGTTTGCCTTGTAAAGATTAAATTCACCGCGTGCAGTGGGCGCATCGAACTCACTGTGGGCGATCCAGGTATAGACCCCTTCGACTGCGTCTCCACCGTCGAGAAGAAACTGCTGGCTGTAACAACCCCAGTCGCACAGCACGAAAACCGGAGGCTCTTCGAGGGCTTCGAGCCACTCGATCAACCGTGTGGGATCTGCACTCCAAATCGTTGATTCGGCTCCGGCGTCTTCCCAGCGCCCGACCACACGTTCAGCGGGATCCTCGTCGAGGTCTACGGGCAGTTCGAGTACGACCTCGACCCCTTGAGCGGTCGCCATTTCACGTTGCCGTGCGCTTTCGCTGGCTAGGTCCAAAGCCGAGTACCGGAAGCTGAAAAAGTTGAGCGCTGCGTCGGGATACTTCTCGACTAAATACCGTATTGGCCCGGCTTGGCGTACATCGTTCAGAAACGGATTCGAGAGAAACGTGACCGGTGACGCGGCCCGTTGGGAGCCATAGACCTGGCCCGCGAAATCGGCAAGGTTGCAGTCTTTGGACCCAAGGACTTCGGCACCGTCGCCGTCGCCAAGGCTGTGGGAGCCAACAATGGCGAAGAAGTCTGGATGGTGGGTGTTGTGCTCGCAGATGTGCAGAATGGATATTATGCGCAGTTCTGTGGCGGTACGCTAATAGATGCCAGATGGGTATTGACGGCTGCACACTGCACCTATAATGAAGATGGCCAGCAATTTATTGCTAGCGAGCTTGAAATTGTTGTTAACCGCAATCGGCTAAGCAGCAAGAGCGGTGAACGTATCGCCGTAGAGCAAATTATTCGCCATCCCAGATTTGATGGATACACATATGATGTTGACCTTGCCTTACTAGAGTTGACTGAGCCATCAAGTGGCACTCCAGTTCAAATTACATTGACCGAGATCTCAGATGATCAAATGGCTTATATCTATGGTTGGGGTGTCTCCGATCGAGGACGTGCGGTAGATGGACTGCGCAAGGTGAAAATGCCCGCTGTCAATCGGCAAGAGTGCGCGACTGCTTATGCAAAATATGAACGCATGGTGAGTGATAATATGATTTGTGTTGGTTATGCCCACGGCAAGAAAGATGCTTGTACGGGCGATAGCGGGGGACCGTTAATCACACAGAATCGTTGGACGGGCGAATGGGTTCAACAGGGAATAGTAAGTTGGGGCGAAGGGTGTGCGCAGGCCGGTGCCTATGGTGTCTATACTAATCTGGCACGCTTCAAGTCTTGGATCGATTTTCAAGTTACATTTTATAACTTGTATCGCTAGATTTAGTGCGATGGAGTGTTATAGAAAAGAGGCTCGTATCATTTTGTTTGACACGAGCCTCTTTTAACTTAACAAGTATTTGTTGTTTAATCGGATCTTATATGGTTGAGAATAAGGTTGGAGTGTGGTCGATGCGAACGATTTCCATATCGCACAAATATACTAGATCATTTTTTTTTCTGAATCTTTGCCCAAGAGTCGCGCAGCGCAATTGTCCGATTAAAAACGAGGTGTTCGTCTGTCGAATCTGGATCAACGATGAAGTACCCTACGCGCTCGAATTGATAGCGTGTACCGGGGCGTGCGTTTGCAACACTTGGCTCAACTAACGCTTTGGGTATCACCTCAAGAGAATCGGGATTTAAGTTTGAGACATAATCTTCCCCCTCCGGTGCTTTGTAGGGATCCTCTTTTGCAAAGAGCCTATCGTACAGGCGAACCTCTACTGGAACTGCATGTTCAGCCGAAACCCAGTGGATCGTTCCTTTAACACGTCGTCCGTCCGGTGCATTACCGCCGCGTGATTCTGGATCCCATGTTGCGCGCAACTCCAGAACGTTGCCTTCTTTATCCTTAATCACATCTGTGCAGGTAATCAAACATGCATAGCGCAAACGCACCTCGCGCCCAGGGGCTAATCGGAAAAACTTGCGCGGTGGATCTTCCATAAAGTCTTTGCGATCGATATATATTTCGCGCGAAAACGGTATCGGTCGTACTCCGGCGTCGGGATTCTCGGGATTGTTGATCGCTTCAAACTTCTCGACCTCTCCCTCTGGATAATTTTCGATTACGACTTTAAGCGGATCCAACACGCCCAAAACGCGTTGCGAGTGGGTATTGAGATCTTGACGCACAAAATATTCGAGTAACTCAATTTCTACCGTACTATTCGTCTTGCCGATGCCGATTTGCGCGCACAAATTACGAAGTGACTCGGGCATATAGCCCAGTCGTCGCATCCCAGAGAGTGTTGGCATTCTTGGATCATCCCACCCTGCCACATGTCCATCTATAACCAATCGCAATAGGCGACGTTTGCTCAATACAATATAGGTCAATTGAAGTGGCGCAAACTCAATCTGTTTCGATGGATACAGATCTAATTTCTCTAAAAACCAATTATAGAGCGGGCGATGTGGTTCAAACTCTAGCGTGCATAGAGAATGTGTTACCTCTTCCAGCGCATCGGATTGCCCGTGGGTGAAATCGTAGAGCGGATAAATGGGCCACTTGTTGCCAGTTCGGTGATGTTCTACATAAAGTATGCGATACAGTACTGGGTCGCGCAGATACAAATTAGGCGAGGCCATATCTATCTTTGCACGTAATACGCGTGAACCTTCTGGGAACTCACCGGCCCGCATACGCTGAAAGAGATCAAGATTCTCTTCTACCGAACGAGTGCGGTAGGGGCTCTCTTCGCCCGGTTCCGTCAATGTTCCACGCGTCTCGCGGATATCGCTTGGCGACTGATCATCTACGTAGGCGTTCCCGTCCCTTACTAGCTTGAGCGCCATCTCGTACAGATCATCAAAATAATCAGAGGCAAAGTGAAGGTTGTCACCCCAATCAAAGCCAAGCCACTTGATATCATGCATAATTGAATCTACATAATCAGTTTTTTCTTTGGTTGGATTTGTGTCATCAAAACGCAAATTGCATTGACCACCATATTCCGCTGCAACGCCGAAATTTAAACAAATGGCCTTTACATGGCCTATATGTAAATACCCATTTGGCTCTGGTGGAAAGCGTGTTTGCACCCGCCCGTTATAGGTTCCTTCTTGGATATCCTGCTCGATTATTTCTCGAATAAAATCAGTTGATTCTATCGGTTCATTTGAGTCCATTTGTTATTCTCAACACTACAGTTTTAGTCCAAAACAATTGATCTTCAACCTGAAATACTAACATAAATCAACTCTGTTTTCAATGATTAGGGTAACTTAGTTTGCATAATCGGAGAATGATGAAAAATCTAACTGGCAGAAATGTGAGGAAAATTACGTCTCTGGTCGTAAGAAGATAAGAGTGCTATTTTTATTGCATTACCTCTCTTTGTTAAAATCTGGTATTATATGATTAACATAAGCTGCTCAATCTCGTTGAAGTTAGATATAAATTACCGACGATTCTATAGTCCACCAACATCTATCTATTCCCCACTCTTCCCATAATTCTGTATAAGAGCGATAGTAGAGTCTATCATAAAGCTAATCGTTCATTCCCTCTGCTGGTCGAGTGATCTAGAGTAGTATCTGGCTTTTATTGAAACCAAGGGCAGAACTGAACGGGGAGGGGGGGACGTCACTTTAGCGCCTTTATATCCTACACAAAACCAACGATGAGGTGACTGTTACATACCTTTGCCTAAGATGGATCAAAATTTATTGGCAACTATATACCCATTGCTCTCCGCACTGCAACCTGAAATAAATAATAACCCCAAATGATACAACTCCTGCTGTCTATTTTTAAAGCAGAAACATGGTAAGCATCAACGGTTTTTGAGAATTTTATATGGCATCACGGTTAAATATAGTTGTATTCGGACTCCTAGAAGTTTCTACTATTACAGATTCGGTAGAGGTTCCCGAAAAAATGCAGCTTATCAGAAACTCTCTTGGTATGAAAGCACAAGCTCTATTTTGTTTTCTATTGATTACAAGAAGAGTATACACGCGGGATCAACTATCGAGCTTATTCTGGGGAGAATGTCCAGAGCATAAAGCGAAGAACAGCCTGCGAGTTGCGCTAACTAGCATACGGCAATTACACAAGGGATGCATTACTTCAGATAGACAGCGACTATCGTTTAATGTAGATGCGCTAGGCCATCTTGACGTACAATTATTTGACGAAATGGTCGGAACACTTTCCAGTGAAGATGACGAATCGACCATGCGTGATATTGAGCATATTATAAGACTCTATCGAGGCGAGCTCCTAGCCGAAATATTTGTGCGCGATGCGTCTATATTCCAAACTTGGCTAGAAAGTGAGCGCAGCCAGCGGCACCAAAAGGTTATGCAGCTTTTCGCGCGGCAGGTTGAATTCTTCTTAAAAAATAGACTGTACGAGGACGCACGAAACAGTTTACAAAGGCAGCTACAAATTGAACCGTGGAACGAAACTGCGCATCAACAGATGATGAAAACGTTGAGCCACCTAGGTGATTTTAATGGAGCGATTCAACAATATAAAATTTGTTGTCAACGTCTAAAAGATGAGATTTCCGTTAAACCTATGCCCGAAACAAATAAATTGTTCGAGCGAATCATGGCTGCGCGTACTGGAATACGCCACAATCTATCTGCTCGTATGGTGAAATTTGTCGGGCGACCAGAAGAAAAAAACACGCTGCATCGACTTTTGGTTTCGCCACAACATCGATTAATAACTGTTATGGGATTAGGGGGTATAGGGAAAACGAGCCTTGCGTTACATGTTGCCAAAGAGCTTTATAATGATCATACCATCACCTTTTTGAACGGCATTTTTTTCATCGAGCTTGTTTCAGTCCGAACGCTTGAACATCTTGTTTCTAAAATAGCCGATACACTTAATATCAATCCGAGTCACAACCAAGATGGACTGACACAAATCATTGATGCCTTAAAGAACAAAGAGCTTTTACTCGTATTAGATGACTGGGATAGTCTGCTATATTCGCTGAAAAAATTTGGCAGCGGCAACGAATTAGAGAGTACCACGCTAGTCCGTACCTTGTTGGAAAAATGCCCAAACATTACCATTCTATTGACGAGTCGTAATCCGTTATTTCTGCGTTTTGAAAAAAGGGTAACGCTCAGGGGCCTTACTATCCCGCCCGACAACGCTAGCTCGCTCGACGGATATAGTGCCGCTGAATTCTTCCTGCAAATTGCGAATCAAGCTTATGCTGAATTTACTGTCACAGATGAGAATCGCCCGCATATAATACAGATCTGCAAAATGTTAGATGGTATGCCGCTTGGTATCGAATTGGCTGCCGCATGGGTTCATGCAATATCCTGTGAACAAATTGCTGTTGAAATACAAAACCTTGACTTTCTCTCTGCAGAAATGCAAGATCTACCAGAACGACAACGTAATTTGAGATCGGTGTTCGACTATTCATGGCAGTTGATGAGCGAGCAAGAACATGATGTGTTTATGCGACTTTCTATCTTCTCCGATGGGTTTACCGAGGAAGCAGCCCGACAGATCTCAGATCTAACCCCCCAAATTTTAAGATCATTAATTAATCGGTCATTGATCAAACATGCGAACCCAGATATTATTTTGGACAAGTTGAGCAATACTGCCAAAGGAGATTATTTTGATTTAGTGTCTGCCCCTTTGCATGACGAACCGCTACAGAAAATTATTGAGTTGCCAAAGCGGTATTCGCTACACAATGTGGTGCGTCAATACGCAGCCGAGAAACTAGCTGAAAATAAGAAACTTCAATACAGTACCCGCCAAAAACATAGCCGCTACTATGCTGAGTTTATGCAGATGGCGAAGGAAAAATTTTATACCGAGGATCACAAACTTTCCCTAGCCCTAATTAAACACGAAAAGCAAAACGTACTATCCGCATGGTCTTGGGCGTTAAATTATCTTCAGCTTAGCCACCTAGACAAAATAATTGATGTAATAGAAGAGTACTTTATTCTCACAGAGGAATTTCGAGAAGCTGAACTCTCGGCAAAGCTTTCAGCGGAATACCTCTCTGGCGTATTAATAAATACCACAACACCTGATCCACAAGCGCAAATCATGCTCGGACGTATTTTGGCGTATCGTGCGAGATTTCTGGCTGAGATTTATGAGTATGACTCAATGCTTGTTGTTTCACAAGAGCTAATGAAATTGGCTGAAGAGACTGCTACGATAGAGCTAAAGATAATTGCTCTCTATCTTTCTGGTGTAGCCAATCAAAATTTGGGTAAGATAGAGAAAGCAACGGATGAGCTAGATAAATCATTACGCTTGGCCAAGAACAATTCTCTACCTATGCTAATCGCCAAAAACTTGCGGAATATTGGCATAATTGCTCTATGGAATGCTGATTATGAAGAGACTCAGAAACTCTTTGCAGCCGAACTCGAACTTCGACGTAGATTGAACGATCGGCGCGGCGAGATGTTCGCGCTAAATAATCTTGGCGTATTGTTACACCAAAAGGCAGATTATTTAACTGCACATAGTCATTACAGCGATGCACTTGCCCTTTTTGCCCAGATAAAAGATCTTAGCAGCTATGGACATATACTCAACAATTTGGGACGCGTCTATTCGGAACAGCGGAATTTTGCAAAAGCCATGGAGTACATTCAACAAGCTATTCAAATAAAGCGTGACCTAAATAATAAAAAGGGGGAAAGTAATGCTCTTTTAAGTTTAGGCCGAAACTATATGCTTGTGGGCCAATATGCGTCTGCCCAAGAGCTACATATCGAAGCGTTATGCATCAAACGTTCAATTGGCGATTGGCGTGGGGAGGCAGAATCGCTTACTTATCTTGCGTTGATCCACTATATTAGCGGGAAACACCAAGAGGCACTTGAATATACGGTTCTTGCGAATTCAATCCTCGAACAAACCACGGCTCGTTTTATTAAAGCGCAGTTGCTCACAATCCATTCGCATATATTGTTTAGCCTTAAACAATTTTCAGAGGCCAAAGATGCTGCAATTGAAGCTTTAGCCGAATGGCAGGCACGTAAAAACGACAACCTAAGTATGGAACCATTGGCTAACCTAGCACGAATTGAATTTGAATTTGGGAATGAAAAAGAGGCGATTGAATATATAAACCAAATTATAGCATACTTAAAAACAGGTAATCTTGATGGCGTAAACTTTCCCTTAAATATTTATCTAATCTGTTATACTATTCTGAACAAAATCGAAGACCAGCGCAGTGCAGCACTTATAAAGCAAGCGAATGATAAGTTGACTCTGTGGTCAGCTGCAATCGACAATGATGAAATGCGCAACTCTTACCTCTCTATAACCCATCATCGCCGCATCAGAGAATTGTCCGATTCTGCTTAAATTTAAAACATAATTCGAATACAAAAAACGCCAACATAGAAGCTCGAGGGAGGATTCTATGTTGGCGTCGATCAACAGACTGCCACAAGTTTTGGGTAGGTTTGAATAGTTTGTTAATCGATTCCTCTCCCATCAAACGACTTTATCCTTTTCGGTAATGGGTGTATGTGTTTGGGAACACTCAAACAATAGGGCTATCAAAACTCTGTTTTAAGCAGCGCTATAAATTATCATTTCTTCCCGTTCGGTAACTTTTAAGCCAAAATTCTATTTTATGCTGCTGGGAAGTATATAAGATTGAGTAAGATCAATGTAAAACAGAGTAACATCCCTAATAAATATATCTATAGTATAAAGATGATTCATTATTTTTGCATTAAAATAGTCAATAAACATAGCTAGATATCAACCAAGGTAGATACGACTATGCAACGATATCTATATGAATTATATACGACATAAATTTTCCTCTAATAGTCTATTAATCTAATGAATGGAAACAACAAAAAAGTCCATGAATGCCTACCCTGAATTTACATCTGAATCTGCTGAGGATCATATAGATATTCTCTTTGACACGTTCCCTCAATTAGAGACAAAAAATTTTTTATTGCGACAGATTACTTCTGCTGATAGTGATGCGCTTTTTGAAATTTTTTCAGATGATGAAGTAACCCGGCATTACGATCTGTACTCCTATAGCAGCGTTGATGAGATTCAACAGTTGATCGAATTTTTCGACGAATCTTTCGAGGTAGAGCGCAGTATCCGCTGGGGGATTGCACAAAAAAGCGACAATCGCATAATCGGTACATGTGGTTATGTGTGGCTGCGCGAGTTTCGCGGCGAGATTGGCTACGAGTTGAACCAACAGTATTGGCGGCAAGGAATTATGAGCGAGGCGTTACCCGCTATTTTGCATTTTGGCTACGAGCAACTAGGGCTAAATCGGATCGAGGCGCTGGTTATGACCGAGAACAATGCATCGGGAAACTTACTACAGTCGCTTGGCTTCTGCGAAGAAGGTGTGCTGCGCGAACATGATTTCTTTAAAGATAAATTTCACGATATGCGCTGCTTTTCACTGTTAAAACGAGAATTCTACCAGCGTCATAAACCAAACTCCAATCAATCTTTGGCCTCATGATTCCGCTCACCGATATCCCAACCCTGACATCAGAAAAAATTAGGCACCTCCATCATTTAATGGAAGCGGAGGGCTTCTCTTTCGATCAGCAGCTTCAGAGATCGGGGGCAGCTGTTGCTCGACTAGCGGCTCAGTTGCTGACAGACAGCGCTAATAATATTGATGATGTGCAAGCAGGCGCGAGTTCCTCGGTAGCCGATTGCTCGATTGTTCTGTTAACTGGTGGAGGCGATACCGGCATTATCGGGCTGCACGCTGCACGCTTTCTGGCCGAGCAAGATGCTTGGGTGCAGGTCTTAACGCTTGTACCCGCAGAGGCACATCATGGACTTGCCGCAGATGCGCTCAACTCAATGCTCGGGGCCGATGTGCCGTTAGCATGGGCCGATGAGGGGTGGGAATTGCCGCCTTGTGATCTGCTGATTGATGCGATGAATGGCTTTGACCAGCGTGATGCAGTCAAGCGCAATCCTCAGCCCAACGCATTGCTTCCGCTAATTGAATTGGCTAACAGCACCCTTGCACCTATCTTCAGCGTTGGAGCGCCTAGTTCGGCTGAAATCAAAAATCATAACAATAGTGCTGATACCGTATTTGTCAAAGCAACTGCCACGCTCTCCTTTGGCCTACCCCATGCATCGTTGCTAAATGGAACAGTTCGCGCCGCATCGGGTGAACTCTATTTGGCTGATGCTGGCATTCCACCAAAATTGTTCGAACAACTAGATGTTGCCGCACCGGATCTCTATAGTCGCTTTGCCGTAACGCCATTTATTCGCCTCTAAAATATTTACCTTTACCCCACCAAATCCGACACAACTAGAAAACTACTCAAACTCGAAAAATATGCGTACAATTGTATTCGTGAATGGATTAGTGCAAAACAAGAACGCCTTGGCACAATTTGTAAAGGATGGGGACTATCTGATCGGTGCAGATGGTGGCACGCTGCATTGCCTTGACATTGGCCGTATCCCCGATGTTGTTGTTGGAGACCTCGATAGTCTGTCGCCTGCTGTGCGTCAAGAATTGACTGACAAAAACGTTCGCTTTGAACTACATGAACCCGAAAAAAATGAGACGGACTTAGAATTAGCCATTAAACGCGCCATTGCGGATGGCGCAACCTCAATTGTATTGGCTGGTGCATTAGGGGGGCGGCTTGATCAAATGCTGGCCAATCTGTTCCTGCTGGCTCAGCGCGATTGGGGCGTTTCAATCTGCGTGGTGGATGGTAAACAGCGTGCGCAGCTTGTGCGTCCTCAGCAGCCACTTGTTCTGCACGGCACGCCTGGCACAACCATTAGCGCAATGCCGCTAAGCGAACGTGTAACTGGCATAACATATCATGGATTGAAGTATCCGTTAACAGACGCAACGCTTGAATTTGGCAGCACCCGCGGTATTAGCAACGAAGTACTTGAATCTCCGGCAAAAATTGAGATTAAAACCGGCACTCTCCTCATCATATGGTTTAGAAATAAGCCTACTCCCTAAACCTCTTATAAGCTATCCCACTTTCTAAAAAAATAAATCCGTTCCCAACGCGGCTGTGCACACAGGTACACTGGGAACGGACGGCAACAATAGCGCAACGCGCATACACATGCTGCGCTATTGAATGCGACAAATTATAGGAAATATTTTCTTACCGAACTAGCAGCAACGATAGCAAAACCAAAATAAAAACGATGCCCATGATAATGTTCCAAATCACGTAGACAAAACTTTCTTCTGGCTTTGGCGCTTCCTCTGGCTTTTGTGGTGGCGCAAGAACGATATAGCCCTCGGGGAGCTTGAATTCTCCATTTGGTGGCTGTGCTTCAGGCGGTGCAGAAGCGAACGCAAAAGAGGCCGCAATGATAATAATGATTAGTAAGATAATGAAAATAGTCATGCTTTCTCCTTCGTTCTTTATGGCACGCAACATTTCTTAAGGCTTTTTGGCAGATCAATTTGGCGAATTTCAGGCTAATCTTTCTGGTTTTAGCTAAATTTTCTTTAGCTGATCTTTACCATTGGCCCACCTAATAGGAGTGCATTCGTTCTTAAAAATTTGTCAGAAAAAACACTTTGAAGACATGGGCTATGCTTATCTTTGTGTATATTTTATCACAAAAAACATAAAATGTCAAATGTTTTGTGTGTAATTTATAATTAAACCTTATGCAGTTGCACAGAGTATGCAGCGAGCTATATGTGCGTCTTGCGATATTGTGCAGGAAAAAATTGATATTCTATAGACCTTATAGCGAGGGGTTGTGTGGGGTGTTGAAACTTTTTTGTGTATTTTGTGTAAATTTTATGATTTCTGGGTATGTGATTTTTACATAGGGGTTCTGTGTATGATTGGTAGGGTATATTGAAACCAACCATGGTGGATCTCCCATGTCGAGTGCGTCGCACTCTGTCAACCACGTGAGATCCGGTTGAACCGTAATTCTCTAAGCTGCTCAGTCTACAGCAAATTGATGTGACCATAACCTGAGATCTTATGAGAGAAAAATGACTCTGGTCACTACCGTACGTGACTATGTGGGTGCTAGCATGTATCTGCTGGCAAATAGATAAATAACCGAGTGAATTTTCTCAGAAAATCCCCAAAACAGGAACAGGAAAGTAAATCGCATGGTAGCAAAGCAACTAAACTCAAACAAACTAGCTTTTGGCAGAGACAACCTGCTTATTCAAATGTGGACCGTTCACAGAGGAATGACCCTTTTCTTTTATGCAAACATCATTATGTTGCTCATTGCGCTGATCGGCATGACGTTTGACAGCCGCGAAGTGTTGGGGCAATCTACTTGGGCCAAGACGATGAAGTTCAGTGTATCGATGCTTGCCTATGCCACGACGCTCATTTGGCTGTCGACATTTGTTACAAAAGGTCGCCGCTGGTTTAATCGGGCAATTACTGCCACTGCCGCACTGCTGATGTTAGAGATGGTTGTCATCATTGTGCAAGCAGTTCGCGGCGAAGCCATGCATTTTAATGTCTCTACTCCGCTAAATGCCGCGCTGTGGAGTACAATGACGATAGCGATTTTCATCTTCTTCGGCGTGACAATCGCAGGCTTTATTCTGATTCTGCGCCAAAAACTGGTCGATCGCGCGCTGATGCACAGCATCCGCTGGGGCTTCTCGATCATGCTGCTGGGGCTGGCGCTTGGTTTTCTAATGCCGGGGCCAAAGCCCAATCAGGTGGCGATATTCGAAGCGGGTGGTCAGCCTGAGATGATCGGCGCACACACGGTTGGCGCACCCGACGGTGGGCCGGGGCTGCCTATTGCGGGCTGGAGTACCGAGCACGGCGATCTGCGGATTGCGCACTTTGTAGGGCTGCACGGCTTGCAGGTGATTCCACTTTTTGGCTGGTGGCTTTTTACACGGTCAAGGCGACGAGACAACTGGCTTACCTCGAAGCAGCGTCTGCAACTTGTGTGGACGGGCGCACTGACATATTTGTCAATTGTGCTGTTGGTAACGTGGCAGGCACTGCGAGGGCAGTCGATTGTTGCGCCCGATGGGTTAACCATTGGCCTGTTTGCTGCAATTATTGCCGCAGCGTCAGCATCGATATTGATGAGTTTGCGTACTGTTAATCTGCAACCCGTTGCATAAATATCCCGCTATCTCCTTAATAGTATGGGGTGCAGATAGCGCAGGCAAGGTCGAAACGTTGCCAACCACACCACATCGCCAATTATTTAAAAATCTGGGGAAAGCTCAGCCTGCAAGGACGGGTTACGATAGCCAACACTAGTTGCGAGACGTGTCCCACGTTTTGACTCACCAATCACCAAAATTAGGAGCGCTTCGATGAGCATAGAAAACATCTTCCAATTAAGCAATCTGTTGGTAATGCCCTTTTGGCTGCTGATGATCTTTCTACCAAAATGGTCGTGGACTCAACGGATCATCTCATCCTTGTGGGTCGTCGTGCCAGCGGCATTGCTCTATGCAATCATGGTCGTCCCGGGGATTCCGTCCCTGCTATCAGAGTTGATGAACCCATCGCTGACGCGCATGGCCGAACTACTAGGCACGCCCGAAGGCGCAACCATTGGCTGGGCGCACTTCCTTGCATTTGATCTTTTTGTGGGGCGTTGGGCCTATTTGGATAGCCGTGCTCGCAACCTATCGCCATGGTTAGCCTCGCCCACAATCTTCTTTATATTAATGTTTGGCCCATTAGGCTTGCTGCTTTATCTGGCCACCCGATTAACTAAACGTACATAATCGTTTAGTGCCATTAGTTATTCACCACCTATAAAAGGAATAGTAATATGGTGAGGTTGCCCATGTTTCTTACTCACCCTACCCCTCCCAAAACAAGGGTAGGAACTGTCATGGAACAATGTATCTAACCCGTCAGGTAGATTCTGGTGTCCGTCAACAGCGTCCTCCCCAAGCTGGGGAGGTGTGAGGAAGGGTAAAAAATATGGGCAACCCCTCAACTTCGCCGTAGCTTACTATGGGTGGCGAATAAATCGTAACCATAATCTCTATTTCTAAACCCGTAACATAAGAGACTACTATGACAACTCAAATATCTCCTGTAAAAATAACCGACCGCATCGTAGCAATCGACGTGCTGCGCGGCTTTGCGCTGCTCGGTATCCTCATCATGAACATCCAGGGCTTTTCTATGCCCGAGGCTGCTTACTTTCTGCCAACGGTCTATGGCGACTTTGACGGAGTCAATCGCTGGGTGTGGATCGGCAGCCACATCTTTGCAGACCAAAAGTTCATGACCATCTTCTCGATGCTTTATGGCGCTGGCATCATTCTGCTCACGGCAAAACGCGACGAGCGCGAAGAAAAATCAGCTGGGCTGCACTATCGGCGCACCTTTTGGCTGCTGGTAATTGGCCTAGCGCACGCCTATTTACTTTGGTCAGGCGACATTTTGGTCACCTACGCCATCTGTGCCGCAGTCGTCTTTTGGTTTCGCAAAGTTAGGCCAACACGACAACTTATCATGGGCATCTTGGTTCTGTTAGTCTCCCCATTGATCATGACTGGCTCTTACTTATCACTAGCCTATGCGCCACCCGAAACAGCAGCGCAACTGCTCGAACAATTTTCACCCAGCGCAGAAAAGATCGCAGAACAACTTGCGGCCTATCGAGGCGGCTGGGCCGAGCAGATGACCCAACGCGTGCCGAGTTCGCTCGAAACAAACACGGGCGCGCTCTTCTTCTTCCTCTTTTGGCGAGCCAGTGGATTGATGTTGATCGGTATGGCCCTTTTTAAGTGGGGTATCTTTTCGGCAAAACGTTCACCCAAATTTTACACTTGGATGGCGATTCTTGGGTTTGGGATTGGATTGCCGCTCGTCATCTATGGCGTGATCGACAACTTTGCCCACAACTGGGATCCACTTTACTCGGTACTTGGGCCAGGCACCATACCCAACTATTTGGGTAGCCCCTTTGTCTCGCTTGGCTACATCGCGGTGATCATGCGGCTTGTGCAAACCGAAACTTTTGCAGGCTTGCAAAAACGGTGGGCCGCGGTTGGTCGGCTGGCGCTAACCAACTATTTGTTGCAGACAATTTTGGCGACGCTTATTTTTTACGGCTTTGGGCTGGGCTTATTTGGCTCCGTTGCGCGCTGGCAGCAGCTTTTGATCGTATTTGCAATTTGGCTGATTCAGCTTGCGATCTCGCCAATCTGGCTGCGCTATTTCCGCTTTGGTCCATTCGAGTGGCTGTGGCGTTCATTGACCTATGGCCGTTTACAGCCAATGCGTATTTAAAGTGAGACGGATAGATGAATAATCGCACAACAGATTCTTTGCTCTTTGTGGCAGGGGCCTTAACTGTTATCGGTGTTTCTATACCAATTTTACGAAATATTTTCGATCCAACGCTCCGCTTGGCAATCGGCGCAATGCTTTCTGCGTTTTTTATCACATTTATTGTTTGCATTTTCTTCTTCAACGACAAATGGGCCACGCGTATCTATCTAGCAATTAATACACTGCTAATCGTTTTGATCGTGAGTATCAACCTCGGCAATGGCCACGGATCCGACAGCGTCTATACACTCTTCTTTATTCTCTCTAGCTGCGCCGCGCTCTTGCTGTCGCCGCGCGAAGGCGTCTTGTGGATTGTTGGATTTATTTTGGTCCAATGTGGGTTAATTATCAATGCCAACGGCTGGATAGCGCTATTGGGGTGGAGTTCATTTATCGGCGGTCATTTTATGTTTGCCAGCTTTGGATACTTGGTGCGCGAAGCCAACAATGCACGCCAGCAAATGCAATCACTTTATGGCGAACTGCAACAAACCCACACCCAACTGCAAGAATATGCAACCAAGGCCGAAAAACTAGCGGTAGCCGAAGAACGCAATCGCCTTGCGCGCGAAATGCATGATTCGCTGGGCCATCGCCTAACGGTGGCCGTGCTGCAACTCGAAGGCGCGCAACGCTTGATCCCAAGCGAGCCGAATCGAGCAGCAGAGATGGTCGGCGCAATGCGCACCCAATTAAAGGAATCGCTCGGCGAACTGCGCAACACGCTCTCTTCGCTGCGCGCGCCAGAGGCAGAAGAAAAATCGGCCACGGATCAGCTTGCCCACACCGCGACGATGCCAAATGCCGCAGAGAATGGTGCTGCCAGCAGCAGCTTGCGAGCCGATCTCAACGAAATGGTGCAAACATTCTGCGGCGCGACGGGGCTTGCCGTTGATCTAAAAATAGGAAGCAACTTGCCGCCGCTTTCCCCGCCACAGCGCTTGGGGATCTATCGTGCGGCGCAGGAGCTTTTGACGAATGTGCATCGCCATGCAGAGGCCACAAATGCGTGGGTAGACGTTACGTTCTTGACTGATTCTGGTGCGGGCAAGCTGCTGCTAGAAGTTGCGGATGATGGGCGAGGGATGCCGCCTGAGATTGGCGACGCGCGCTTTGGGTTGCAGGGGTTGCGCGAGCGGGCGACGCAGCTTGGTGGTACATTTGAGTCAACCGCGCGAGAAGCGGGCGGCACGATTGCTCGCTTCGAAATCCCAACTGAAGAGGGCGCAATGGATGCGGAACTTTTTTGGACAAATATAGAGGCTGAGGCATGAGTAAGTCGATCCGCGTTTTAGTAGTAGATGACCAGAGATTGGTGCGCGAGGGGCTGCGCACGCTGCTCGATTTGGAGAGCGATTTCGAGGTGGTGGGCGAGGCGGCAAATGGCGAAGAGGGGCTGACGCTGTATGAATCCGCGCGGCCCGATGTGGTGCTGATGGATGTGCGGATGCCGCTGATGGATGGCGTGGCCGCAACGAAAGCGCTGTGCGCCAACTTTGCCGACGCTCGGGTGTTGATCCTGACGACGTTTGATGATGACGAATATGTTTTCGAAGGACTGCGGGCGGGTGCGTTGGGCTATTTGCTGAAAGATGTGTCGGGGGCAGAGCTGGCAAATGCGGTACGGGTGGTGGCTGCGGGCGGCTCGATGATGGGGCCATCAGTGGCGCGCCGGGTGTTAATGCAGATTACGGAGCCTGTGTCGAAAGCGAATGAGCAAGACACAGCGAATGCTGGATTGCTCTCGCCCCTTTCGGATCGAGAGCGCGATATTTTAGGCTTAATGGCGCAAGGGCTGAGCAACCCAGAAATTGCACTGCGCCTGCATTTAGCCGAAGGGACGATCAAGAATTATGTGAGCACGATTTTGCAGAAGTTGGATGCACGTGATCGAACAAAGGCTGTGCTGGCTGCGCAGCGGTTGAAGTTGATTTGAGGGAAACAGCTTTTTAACCACAGATTACATGGATTAAAAATTGCTGTTGTTTTTCTTCGCGGTTCTTTGCGCCTTTGCGTCTTCGCAGTAAATTTTGTTCTGCATGATCAAAACAATAGCAATTGAGCCACAGATTACGCAGATTTTTTTTTCTGCTTTTTCAGCGCTCGTCCGCGTCCTAATCTTAAATTGGTAAGCTATTTTAACCACAGATACGCGGATTAAAAACTGCTCGACCAGTAAAACGAACATTATTCATTTAGTCGAGTGGCGACTATAATATAACAATGAATATTGCTCTAGCGCGTAGCCGCTTTTACCACCTTCTGAGTACCCTTACCCTCTACGGATTAACCAAAGATGCATTGCCCCTTGTGCAGGCAGTTGATGAACTGGCAAAATATTTGCCAGCAGAGTTTGACGCGTCCGATGCCGGGGCAGAGCATCAAACTTTATTTGGGATTAACGTTTACCCTTTCGAGAGCATTTTTCTAGATGCGTCGGGTATGCTGGGCGGCACTGTGACCGAACAGGTGATGGCAGATTTTGCGAGTTTGGGCTATAAGCCTAGTGGATCCGCGGCCGCGGTGGATCATTTGGGCGAGGAGTTAGGATTGCTGGCCTTTTTGTGTGGTGCCGAAGCGGACGCGCGTGAGGATGGCGCGGGCGCAATCGAACGCCAGATCCAGCGCCACCTGCGAACATTTATGGAAGCACATCTGCTGCGCTGGCTTTGGCCGTGCGCGTTAGCTGTGCAGCACGAAGCGGATCCATTTTATGCCGCGGTGCTTGAGCTGGCGGTCGAGTTCATGAGCAGCCACTATGCGGAACTGGTGGCTGATAACCCGATACAAACTGATTTTTCGCTACCCGATCCGCCCGATCTGTTGGCAGATGAGAAGACAGGGTTGAAGGATATCTGTGACTATCTGGCAACGCCGATCCACAGCGGACTTTTTCTGAGCCGGACCGCAATGGTTCGTTTTGGGCGAGAACAAAAGCTGCCCAGTGGCTTTGGCAATCGCCGTCAGACGCTGCAAAATCTCTTTAATTCAGCCGCGCAGTATGAAGGGGTCAACACGTTGCTGAGCCAATTCGACACGTTGTGCGTGGAAGATGAATCTATGCTGCGAAAGTGGGCAAAGGCAGAGACTGCGGCGAGTTCATTCATTGCGCCGTGGCAAAGTCAACTGGCGCGGACGCGGCGGATGATCGAGACGATGAAAAATGCAGAGGTGTAGTATGGCAAAAATTACAATCCTTGGCGCAGGCAAAATCGGCAGCGCTTTCTCCATTCCCCTTATTGACAACGGGCACGATGTAAATTTGGTCGGCACACACTTGGACGATGCCACTATCGAGCAGCTCAATCAGGATCGAGTGCATCCCAAACTGGGCATTCCGCTTCCGGACAAGGTGCGGCCCTTCACTTATGACTGTCTGGCCGAGGCCGTGGTCGAAAGCGATCTGTTGGTGCTTGCCGTCAGCTCGCTTGGCATCGACTGGGTGGGCATGATGTTAATGATGAGTTTGGATGATGCGCTTTCGCCCGATGTGCCGATCCTATTTTTGACCAAGGGTCTGGAAGGCAAAAACGACGGCAATCACTATGTGAGCAAAAACGAACGTTTGCGTATTTTGCCCGAAACGTTGCGCGATGCACTACTGCCTCATCACGCCGATCGGCTTCAGATAATGGCCATGGGCGGTCCATTTGTTGCGAGCGAATTGGCCGCACGCTGCCATACCTCGGTCGTGCTGGCTGGCCCCAATCAGGCCCAACTCGATACGGTTGCCGAACTGTTGCCCGCGCGCTATTATCATGTTCGAACGAGCACTGATCTGATTGGTGTAGAAGTCTGCGCCGCGTTGAAAAACTTGTACGCGCTGGCGGTTGGGCTAGTCGAAGGATTAAATGAAGTCGACCAACACTCGTCTGCTACTCATAGGGCAAATCACAATGCTGCCGCAGCTATCTTTGCACAGGGATCGTGGGAGACGTCGTATCTAGTCGAGCACATGGGGGGCGAACAGCAGACGATACTGGGCATAGCTGGCGCTGGCGATTTCTATGCTGCCTGCCAAGATGAAGGCAATTTGCGCATGGGGCGTCTGCTCGGATCGGGGATGCTCTATACCGATGCCAAGCAGCAGCATATGCCGCATGAAACTATCGAAGGGGCCGAACTGGCACTGGCGATTGGCCGCACAATCGAATATCTCTGTCGCGAAGGCGATCTTGATCCACAACGCTTGCCTCTGCTGCGCATGATGACGAATATTGTCTGCAACGATGGCGTGGTCGATATTCCATGGAATGCATTTTTTGCTATACCGAACGGCGCCAGAAAGTAATATCTTCATACAGGTAAAAAGAGGTAGAATATTTTCTTTTGTGCTGCCGTTGAGTATAATTAGTAGCATTGTCCCAAGCGCCAAAGCAGAAACCTCGTGGTATAATATCCCCACCATGACCGATCCACACGCTTCCCAACCAATACGAAAAAATCCAAGCTACTATCGTAAAGAGCCGCTTATCGTAACTGAAAAGATACGAGATAAGATCAGCGGTGCGTTTGCAGAAATCGATATGGAAGAGATCGAGATGTTGTGCGAGATGACGGGCGCAGAAAGATTTTAACGGGCGTGTGCTATGAATCAGGCTGCGTACAAAGCGGCCATTTCTAAACTTTGCAGAATCCAGATCTAGACAAGGATGAGGCGTGGCGGCTGGTCCGCAGCGGTGAAACTGCTCAATACAATCAAGATGATAATGAAACGTAATAGTACTTAATCTAAGCCAGAAAAGTAATGATTCAACAGCAGAACCAACTTGTCCGTCGGTTCACGCACCACGCACGACGGCTCTCACCCAACAACCCACATGACTAACCCTAAGTACACCATCGGAATCGACTTTGGCACAGAATCGGGACGCGCGCTGCTCGTCGACGTGACCAACGGAAACGAACTCGCCACCGCAACGCACACGTACAGCAACGGCGTGATCGACAACACGTTGCCCGAAAGTGGCGTACAGCTTGAGCCAGATTGGGCGCTGCAAGATCCCAACGACTACATCGACGTGATCAAGCAGACAGTGCCGCAAGTGCTTGCCAGCAGCGGCATCGATCCAGCGGACATCATCGGCCTTGCCATTGACTTTACCGCATGCACCATATTGCCAACCTTGGCCAACGGCACGCCCCTCTGCCAGTTGACCGAGCACCGCGCCGATCCGCACGCTTGGGTGAAATTGTGGAAACATCACGCCGCGCAGCCCGAAGCGGATCGGGTCAACGAAGTGGCCGCAGAGATGGGCGAAGCGTGGCTCGAACTCTACGGCGGCAAGATCTCGTCCGAATGGTTCTTCCCCAAAGCGCTCCAAATCTTGAACGAAGCGCCCCACATCTATCACAAAGCGGAGCGACTGATCGAAGCGGCGGATTGGGTCATCTGGCAGCTAACGGGGCGCGAGACGCGCAACTCCTGCACTGCGGGCTACAAGGCCATGTGGCAGAAAGATACGGGCTACCCAAGCCTTGAGTTCTTGACTGCGCTGCATCCTGACTTGGCCGACATTGTCGCCACCAAGTTAGACGCGCCGATCATCCGTCTGGGAGATCGGGCGGGCGGACTCACAACAGAGGCCGCTCAATGGACGGGCCTAGCCGAGGGCGTCGCGGTGGCTGCGGCAAATGTAGATGCACACGTCACCGTTCCTTCTGCGCAAGCAACTCAGCCTGGCATCATGACCATTATCATGGGCACCAGTAATTGTCACATGCTTTTGAGCGAAAAGCGCGTCACTGCACCCGGCATGTGTGGCGTGGTGGCCGACGGTATTGTGCCTGATCTGTTTGGATATGAGGCGGGGCAAAGCGGCGTCGGTGATATCTTTGCTTGGTTTGTGGAGAACGCCGTACCGCCCATTTATTGCGAGGCGGCGCAACGGGCCGACATGGACATTCACGCCTATCTGACTGCGGAGGCGGCCAAACAGCGCCCTGGCGAGCATGGGCTGCTGGCGCTTGATTGGTGGAACGGCAACCGATCTACGCTGGTCGATGCGGAACTGAGCGGCATGATTATCGGCACGACGCTGGCAACGACCGCCCCTGAGATCTATCGTGCGCTGATCGAGGCGACTGCGTTTGGCACGCGGCGCATCATCGAAGCATTTACCCAAAATGGCGTGCCGGTCGAAAGCATTGTGGCCGCGGGTGGCCTGCCCAACAAAAACCCGCTGCTCATGCAGATTTATGCCGACGTGACCGACCGCGAGTTCCGCATTGTTGCCAGTCAGCAGGCCGGGGCGCTGGGTGCAGCCATGCACGGAGCAGTGGCCGCGGGCGCAAACGCAGGCGGCTACGATTCGATCCTCGATGCGGCGGCCAAGATGGGTGGTCAGCAAGAAAAGAGCTACACGCCAATCGCCGAGAACGTCGCTATCTACGAGCAGATGTACGCCGAGTACACGCGGCTCTACGATTACTTTGGTCTGGGCGAAAACGCTGGCGGCAATGACGTAATGAAGCGGTTGCGGGCATTGCGGTAAAACCAAATTGTTTCATGCGGATCATGGAATGAGCAGTTAGACGCCTTATGTCATAGAGAAGAATCTGATTAGAGCAATGTTGCTAGCCATGGCGTCAGAGCGTCTACCCTTCCAAGAAGAAAACGACCGTCCACTAGCATACACCGATGCTCTTTTTCTAGTAGTACGCACCTATGCTGGCGTCAACCTTTGCGACGAATGTCAACTATGGACAAACAAGAAGTTTTGGCCCATTACGGGGTATCACCATCTCAGTTATTTGGCCATGGGATGGAAGCCAAGGTTTACACATATGGCGAAGAGTCCGTTCTAAAATTATATGATTTGTCGGCGTCATCAACCCCGTCAACGACCAAAGATGAATTGCTCACGCTCCAGAATTTCTATAATCAACTCGATATATCTTCGCTGCCATATGCCATCCCCCGCATCAAACAGGTCGATCATCATAGCTCATATCTCGTTGTGATTGAGGATCGACTTTGGGGTCGTCCATTTGCTGAGGTTATTGCCGAGTGTACTGACAACAAGCAGCTTGACGAGTTTTTCTCGACCTATATCGCGGCAGTGGATGCGCTTTCGCAGATCGAGATGCCCGCGGATGCAACCCAATACAAGCTCTTTGACCCAAGCCAACTTAATTTACGCACCGATGGAGATTGGCACCACTTTCTTTTGCGCTATCTCGAAATCCAACTGAGTGAGCTTGACGGCTACTTCGCCCGAGATGTGGCTCAGTATGGGCAAAAGGTTCAAGCGATGAAGCGGGCGTTGTCCAGCCCATACGCAGGAGCCCATCGGCTGATCCATGGTGACTTTTGTTTGGGCAATTTGCTGGTGGATGATGCTGGCAGCGCTACAGCGCTCTTGGACTTTGGTCTGTTCACCATGTATGGCGATCCCGTTTTTGATCTCGCAACGGCGTGGGTATTCTTCGACATGTATGATGAACTTGGCGCAACTGTTCACGAGCGGTTGCTTGCCCACATAGTGGAACAGTTTGGTGAAGGGGTGCGCGAACGGCTCTATCGATATGTGCTGTTGTATAGCTTTATCGCAGCAAACACCTATTCACCAACTTGTACAGACGGCCATTACGAGTGGTCGGTTGCGAATCTCAACAACACAGAATATTGGACGTACTTGATATAGACGAACAATCCACTTTTTGAGTATACTTTTGAGAGATGAACATTCTGTGTTGTGTTACGTACTTTTTAGGAGTCCAGAATTGTGGTAGTACCAAAGCGAGTTGATTTTATATCGCTAGCTGATTATTTGGCACGCGAAGAGAAAGCTGATTGTAAAAGCGAATATTTTGCTGGTCAACTTTATATGATGGCTGGCGGCTCACCCAATCATAACCGAATTTCAACGGATGTTGTCACGCAGTTGAGCATCCAGACTCGGGGTAAAGGTTGCGAAACATTCAATAGTGATCAGCGACTGAAGTTACCGAGCGGTTTGCGAACGTATCCTGACGCAATGGTTATTTGTGGAAAGATTGAGTACGATGAAGATGATCGGCACGCGATTACGAATCCTGTTTTACTTGTGGAGGTTCTGTCACCATCGACAGCTAATTATGACCGCGGGGAAAAATTTGAATTTTATCGAGAACTTGCGTCATTGGATGAATATCTAACGATTCATCAAAATAAATTTCATGTGGAACAGTGGTATAAACGCGATGACGGTCAGTGGGTTCTCAATGAATTAACAAAACAGAGCGATACTATTACGTTACGGTCTGTTGGTATAGTGCTTTCAGTCACACAAATTTATGAACGTGTGGAATGGGACGAAGAACCGCGCCGTCTAAGCCGTAACACTAAAGGTGATGTCGACACCGCAGGAGAACAAAAATGAGTGACTCTATTTCAACAACACCTCCAATCCTCGAACGCTTCCGGCTCGATGATCGGGTCGCGCTGGTGACTGGTGGCGGGCAGGGCATTGGCCGCGGGTTTGCGCACGCACTTGGCGAGGCAGGGGCCAACGTTGCGATTGTGGATATGGCTGCGGCAAGCGCAGAAGCCGTAGCGCATGAACTTTCCCAAAAAGGCATTGACGCCATTGCTTTAGTCGCCGATGTAACCCAACCGGATGATGTGAGCGCGATGGTGCGCACGGTTGTGGACAAGTGGGGCAGCCTGACAATTGGGGTCAACAATGCGGGCATTGGGGAATGGCTGGCCGCCGAGGAGATGACGCCCATCCAGTGGCAGCGCATGATGAACGTGAATTTGAATGGGGTCTTTTATTGCGCTCAGGCCGAGGGGCGGCACATGCTCGAAACGGGCTATGGCAAGATCATTAACACCGCGTCGATGTCGGCCAGCATTGTCAACACGCCGCAAAATCAGTCGGCCTACAATGCATCGAAGGCGGGTGTGCTGCACCTGACGCGCAGCCTTGCCGCAGAGTGGGCCGCGCGCGGCATTCGAGTCAACAGCATTAGCCCTGGCTATACACGCACCCAGCTCGTACAGGATCTGCTGGAGACGCCCGAAGGCCAAGAGATGTTGCCAGCGTGGATGGGGTTCACGCCGATGGCGCGCATGGCCGAGGTCTCGGATCTGCAAGGCGCGGTGGTCTACTTAGCCTCTGCCGCATCCGATTTTATGACGGGTCACGATATGGTGATTGATGGCGGCTACTGCGTCTGGTAAGCAGATGCAGCGTGCGGATCTGGCGTGGGGATGGGGTTAACTGTGACGGCGGCAGGAATTGCCAAGCGTATCAGCAGTAGCGGTGATTGTGCTGCGCGGCCGGGTTCTTTTCGCGTTGCAAGTCGTTTTTGTAAATTGCTCAATGGAGTGGATGCAATTGTCGGTGTGGCAGTCTGTGTTGCGGTGCTGGTAACAGTTGGTGTGCTAGTGGGTGTACTGGTCGATTGTGGATTGATCTCAAGGGTGGGTGTAGCAGCCGCAACGCTAAGGCTGAAATCAGGCACATATGAACCACCATTCGCCACAAAAACAAGCAACAGCAGTATAGCCGTTACAATCGTAGCGCGCACAAGAGCCGTTGTAGGTGCCCACTTAAACCGGGCAGAAATATTTTTTAGCCCAAGGAGAATCCTCTGTTTGAATGAGCGGATTTGGGGCGAGCGGTTGGGTGCTCGAAGCAGGAGTAGATTCGATGCAATTGTTTCCATTGCCGCAGCATGATCGTTCAGTACTCGATCCATTTTTTGATATGTATTCAAGGTTTCTGTACAGGCACTGCAAGTTTGTAAATGCTGATTTACGAATTGTAATTCATTGATTTCGAGATCATTATAAATTGCCAGTAACGGTTCGATTTTTTCATGTTGATTCATGGCTGATCCTCTCGCCTATATAATTCGCGAAACATTTTGCGTGCTCGATGCAGACGCACCTTCACGGCACTTTCACTCAAATTTAACGTGTCGGCTACCTCTCTTACGCTCAATCCATGGCTGCTATACAAAAGTAACGGGCTGCGATATGGTTCTGGCAACAGTTTTAGGGCCTCTTCCAAATCGGCCCGTTCGTTAATCTGATCGGTTGATTCGGTCGAATTGGTGTGCAGCGAATCGTCTGTGAAGCGCCAGGGGAGCCAAGTAAAACGTCGCCGCCGCTTTACTTCATTGATGGTCAAATTGTGCGCAATGCGGTAGACCCATGCACGTTGATTTTCGACTTCGGGCAGTCGACTGCGGGTGCGATAAAGCTTTAGATAGGTTTCCTGAGTTAGCTCTTGGGCCAGTTGCCAATCTTTTATCAGTGCATAAATATAGGCGCAGATCGCTGTAGAATATTGCGTAAAGAGTTCGGTGACAACTTGATCTAACTCTTGCGCCATATTATTTTCACCGCACATCGGGGGAGATGTGGCTGATGGAATGACACCTGTTTTACCCGATGAACCCACAAGGTTTTCCCTCGCTACGTTAATGGACATTCATTTATTCTCTTCATGCTTGTTAAGCAAGACAGTTGGAACCTATTTTTGGTTACTCGAGTTTTCATAAGTTACTCTCGGATCGGGCTTGGGTCTATACTATTCTCTTTTCGTGATGAAGTAGGCTTGACGCATTTGATGTGGCTAGCCGATTTCTAACGGTCTGTGAAGATGGTTGGTTTGGATATAAAGTTGGTCGTGGCGTTGTACCCAATATTAGTAAGATGCATAGAAACAAAAAAAGCGATTGCAGATCTGCAATCGCTTTTTTTGTTTTGTGATGTAGTCAATTAATTTTCTAGCTTGGGATCGGATGAGGTTTTATCATCAGCGTTCCCCTCGTGGTTGATCAATGCTTCGACTTCCTCATTTGTGATACCAATAATATCAGCGATAACGTCTATGGCGAAGCCTTTTGTATGCATTGCGCGCACATTATCGCGACGTTCGTTGATAATGCCTCGTTCAATGCCTCGTTCGATGCCTCGTTCAATGCCTTGCTCTAAACCTTGTTCAAGAGCTTCTTGACGAATTGTTTCGCGTTCTTTTTCTAAAGCCGTCAACAACATACTTCGAACCTCCTCTTTACTACTAATATTCTGCGCAAGTGAACCATACTCTGCCTCATCAATTCGACCATGCAGGGCAAGCTGCCGAAACCAGTTTAGAAAAACGGTCAATGCTTCTCGGTCAGTTTCTTTGTCGTATAGTTTTAGTAGCTCTTCACTTAACAATGTAATATCATAATGAGCTTCTACCAGAAATAGTGTCGAAATGATGTTTCGAATGCCTAAAAGTTGATTCAGCGTGAACTCATTTTCTGCCAATTTCAGGTATTCGAATCCTAACTGAAAATTACCCAGCGGTGGATACTTTTCAACCAGTTCCCTTATGTTCGTTGGTGCAGTCCACTTTTCGTTCCCATTGTAAAGAACAATCGGTAATATGGCGGGTAATTTATCAATATCTTTCCATGGACGGCTCTGTTGATAGTCCATGTAAAAGCTGCTGATATAGTGCAGAACTCTGACGGCCATCAATCGCTGAACGGTCGATTGAAACTCAATTAGAATATAAAAGTAAACCTCTTGCGTCGAGCCATCTGTTTGTTGAATGGGAACCCGATAGATAATGTCGCTTTCAGTCTCTTTGTAATGCTCTGATACAAACGATTTGTCCACGCGCTCTGCGTGTTCAAAATCTACAAACTGTACCCATTCCTCTTCGACAAAAGTCTCGATAAGCTGACGAAAGATTGTCTTATTGCTCAGCAGCCTCTTATAGCCGCTGTCATGAATTTTCATGCTATATAGTGTAGTGGATATCTATATTGTTTGTCAACCCAAAGAATAAATGTTCTGTTATGAAAACTGCGTCTGCTTGCTCACATTCAATGCCTTCGCACTTACCCCAAGCACAGCCAAAAATCCCTCGGCGTCGGCATGATTGAAGTCACCAATTGCCTCCATCGAAGCCGTCTCCTCAGAGTAGAGCGAATGGGGTGCGCCGCTTGCAGAATGGAACGAGATATTGCCTTTGTATAACCCCACCGTGATCGTGGCCGTCATCCGCCCGGTGAACGAATCGATCGCGGCACGCAATGCAGCCGTAGCCGGATCAAACCAATAGCCTTGATAGATCTGCTCGGCGATCCCGTCCGATGCTTCGTTGAAGACGCGGCGGGCGCGGCGATCTAGAACTAGTTGGATCATGAATTCATAGCAGCCACCCAGCAGATTCATCCCCGGCGATTCGTAGACGCCACGACTCTTAATCCCCACAAAGCGATTCTCCACCGCGTGGATCCCAATGCCGATGCCGTTGCGCCCACCAATCTCGTTGGCTTGCAACATTGCATCAAGCGCATCGACTGGCTTGCCGTTGATTTCCACCGGCATCCCCGCGTCAAAACGAACCGTAAAATATTCGATCTCGTCGGGCGCGTCTTTTGGATGAACGCCCATGCCCGGCGTAATAAAGAGCGACGGCACATCCAGCGATTCGAGCTTGCCCGCTTCGTGCGTCAGGCCGAGCAGATTGGCGTCGGTGGAATAAGGTTTTTCGTGTGTGGCGGTGATTGGCAAGTTGTGGCGATTACAGTAGTCAATCATCTCTGTGCGGCCGGGGAAGTCCGTCTCCTTGGGGTTGGGGAAATTCTCCCACAGCAGCGGATCGCGCCACGGCGCGTAAACGGTCACGTTTGGATCCATCATATTGGCGACAAGCTGAAAGCGCACCTGATCGTTGCCCCGACCGGTCGCACCATGGATCATAATATCGATGTTGCGTTCGGCCATTGCAGGCAGCAGCGCAGCCACCGTCACATGGCGGGCGATGCCGGTTGTGTTCCAGTAGCCGCCCTCATATTTCGCCTGCGCTTGGATCAACCTGATGCCAGCCATGGCCATCTCTTTGCGGGCGTCGATCATAAAGGCATCTTCTGCACCTGAAGCCAACATGCGGGTGCGAATGTCGTCGATATCTACTTCGTCAGGCTGCCCCAAATCCGCCGTATAGGCCACCACTTTTACATCATTCTCCACAAGCCACTGGGTGATCGTGCAGCTATCTAGTCCGCCCGAAACGGCCGCGCCCACGGTCTTGCCGCGCAGTTGATTTATGTTCAATTTGTTCTCCTACTCTCTTTGGGTGATTGCTGATTGAATTGGTAATTGTAAACGAGGTTGGGTGGATTTCAAAGAGATTTTGGGTGGAGATATCGTTGCAAACTAAAGATGACAAACAGGGCTTGAGCCAGAGAGTAGGCACATGAGTTGCTATTCACTCTCTACAATATATCTCTAAATCTACTGCTTTGATCTAGAATTTATGTTATGCTATTTAAGTGCGACAACATTGATAAGTGTACAAGAGCTAAATTAAATGGATAAGCGAAAACCGAATAATCAAAAATACAATATTCAAATTGAGCAGGCTCAGGCTTCAGTAATTGGAGACAACAACACTGTTACACGACATTTCTATTTGCCACCTCCGGCACCACTTCTCACTACTGACATATTAACCAGCTTTTATCAAGCCAACGCTGCTCTTCGAAACTATCCTCATACTATCGCCAACATCCATATCCCACGCGACGAAACACAACAAATCGTTGAGTGGGTGCAAGAGGTGGATACGAAAGAAAATTTGGCTGTTTTGCTGGAACAGCCAGGTTCTGGAAAAACCGTGGTCTTGCACGATATTTTGGTAGAACTTGAATCCATTCAGATTCCAATACTGGCGATCAAAGCGGATGCGCTACCCACCATCAAAAACAAGAATGATTTATCAGGTCATTTAGGGCTCCCCGCATCTGTTGAAGAATGTATAGATGCGCTAACAGCCAAAGTCGAGCTAGTCGTAATCATTCTTGACCAGATCGATGCATTATCTGTCGCGCTACTCCATGATCAATCAGCTATCAACGTTATGTTGGGGCTACTGAATCGATTACGCGCAAATGAGAATGTGCGTATTGTAGTTTCGTGCCGCGAGTTTGAACTCAATAATGATCCACGACTCTCCAAAATAAATGCTAAAAAGACTTTTCAGCTAAAGCCTTTAAACGCTGACCAGATTAGAACAGTTTTTCAGTCTACAAGCATAACTTACACCCAACTTTTGCCAGCCCATCATCAGATATTGCGCCTGCCGCTACATCTACAAATCTATGCCCGCCTTGCAGAAAGCGTACCAGATCACTGCCAAGTTGGAGGATATCGAACGCTACAAGATCTTTACGATGCGCTCTGGAACCAACAGATCATATCAAGAAACAGGGATGAATCAAAGCCACAGGATCGCATTGAGGTAATTTATGCTCTTGTAGATTCCATGCAAGAAAACCAGTGTCTGTCTGCGCCTGTAGCGATGTTAGATGCACACCCAAGTGCAGGCAGTTATTTGGAACGTATCGCATTCATTCAACGCAAGGGAGGTACATGCAGCTTTTTTCACCAAACACTATTCGACTATTGTTACGCTCGTCGGTTTGTGGCAAACGGACGCGTTTTGAGCGATGAAATCCTTTCAGGTTCACAGGGGTTATTCGAGCGTTCACAGATGGTGCAAATTCTTGCTTATCTGCGAGGTGTGGATGAAAAACGATATCAGCTTTGTCACTGGAATGGGTGCAGCATGATTTTTTTCCATAAATCTCTCATCTTTAGAATCTTGGTTGGGTCCGACATCTTCGAATTAGTTAGGTTTCCCCTCGGGGAAGAATTGATAACCACCTTCTGGCTGACCGCGCCAGTTTAGCACATAGACCGGTTTGGATGGGATCGGCTCAATTTTCTGGCGCAGCGTGCGGATCACCTGGAAAAGACTCTCATTGGTGACGCCATCGTAGTTCTCTTCATCGGTCCAGCCAGCAATGATGATATCTGTATAGGTGTGTTGTACGTAGGGTTGCTCTGCAAAAAAGTGTAGAATGGTCCGCTCTTTCGGTGCAAGTTCGTTCAACAGTTGCTGTCCATGATAGAGAGTTTCGGTATCAGGATCGAGCCATTCATCAACAGCGGGTTTATTAGTCGTCGTAAGCCACCATCTACAAACAAGCATAACCAAGGATGGATACCCGCCCGTTAAAAAACAGATATGCGCAATTTCCTTTTCTGTTGGTTTATCAACGGCCACGGCAACGCGACGCGTGATTATATTACGCGCATCTTGCTCATTAAGCGGACCGACGAAGCAGACTTGTTGATCTAACAACCGCCTTAGATCTCCAAGCGTTTCTCGGTTGGGTAAGTAGGCAAAGCTGTGGTTCATGCAGGCGATGAATGACAGTGTCTCTTTAAAGCCGTCGCGCAAGCCGCGTAAATTATCACCCATTTCTGGTGTCAATATAGCTGAGAACGAGTCGAAGCCATCAAGCGCAAAAACAACCCGATGACGCTGTTGTTGTAGATGAATGAGCAATTCGCGAACGCCACTTTGTGCGAGAAATGGATCAGCCTGACCGCGATGGGCAATATAAATCGTTTGGATCACTTCTTGGCTAGCTGGGGCAAAGCAATTTTGATGCTCATAAAAGGCCCGCAAGATGACGCGAAACAGTGCCGAAAGCGTTGGATCCGGTAACGTATTGAGATCCATTGGCAAAATCGTGACAGGTTGCGCCGATGGCGGGAGATACTGCTTGAGCGCCTCTGGGCGATGACAAAGGAAGCCAAGCAGATCGGATTTACCAGATCCACTTATGCCAATTAACGAACCATTTGCGCCAGTCAAGATCCAGTTCGCTAAAACCTGTATCTCTTTCGCCCGATACGTGATGGCGTGATTGGTCCATGGATGATGTCTTTTATTGACTTCATCTGGGCTATGTGGTTTTTGATTTTGTGCCGCCATCTGTCACCTCGAAATCTTTCTTCAATAACACCTCAGCAAAATCTCAGCATTTCCTCAGCCCAAAGCGCCGCCACCCCGCTATGATATTGGCACGACATCATGGTTCCAACATTGAGCTGTCGTCTGCAATTTGGACGCAGATTGCAGTGTGTGCAAGACGAAGATTGTGCGCTCGAGGGGAACGTGCACGTGCCGCCAAACTCGGCGGCGGGATTCCCAAAACCGACGAGCCTCCCTACTTAGATTTGGAGGAACGTGGTTATGATCAATGTAAAGAAAAAAGCTGTAGCAGTACTCGCTGGATTGGCACTCGCCTGTGTCGTAATGTTCTCGACCGGTTTGGTTGAGATTGGTGCGTTTTCGAATGACGGATCTACCAATATCGATAGCGCTTCAATGCAAATCGCAGATGAGCCGAAAATTGGCGGTACTGGCGGAGGCTAAAGCAAAAGAGGGGATGGGAATTCAATTGGATTGTTCGCCCATCCCTTCTTTTGCTTTGCGAAGATGTATTGTTAATGATTCTTTTAGACGTGCATATCTTGGATGGTCTGAGATAGATGCAAGCGTTTCCATGCCATGCTGCAAGGTCTTCATTGCTTGAATAAAATTGTTTTGCGCTAAGTAAACTTTTCCCAAGCTGTCCAGTGTATTGCACAAAGAAGATGTAAGCCCCAATTTTGCCCAAAGTATCAAGCATTGCTCATAAGATTCACTGGCAAAAGCCCACCGCCCTTTCTCAAAATAATATAGACCCAAATTGTGTGATGTCCGTGCGACACCTAAATCGTCCTTTAATCGAATAAATATTTTTTGTGCCTGTATAAGGAGTTGGTCAGTTTCATCAAGGCTCTTCATATGCAAATAAGCCGCAGCCAAACTGTTCATTATCTGTGCCTCATTCGCTGGATCATGAACATGCTCAAATTGTTCAAGTGCCTGAGTAAAGTGCGATACAGCCGCATTGTATTCTTCTTGCAACAAAAATACAATACCCAGATTCCCCAATCCCCATGCGATTCGACGCTGATCATTTGCATCCTCCCAAATGCGCAATGACGTGCGGTAATGGCTTTCTGCTTCGGCCAACTTCCCCTCTATACGATAAACAGAGCCAATAACATAGTGACTATTTGCTCGCTCGACATCTGCATTTCCCAAAAGGGACAGCGCAGATTGGGCGAACGCTACGCTAGCCTTATACTCTTCCTGATCGAGCCTGAGTCGTGCCAATCGATTCAGCACTTTGCCATGTCCCCGATCGTCTCCTATCTTGCTAAAGCCCTGTTGCGCATGAGTAAACCATTTTTCGGCCGATTGAAAGTTTGCCTGCACCAATTCAAGGTATCCAATCGCCACCGACAGCTCGCTCAAGCTAAATGTGTCTTCCTGAGCGCGGCTAATCTTGAGCCCTTCTTCCAGATACTGAATCCACCCATTCCGATAGCCCGCCATCTCCATTTTGGGAATCATGGTCAAGAGAAGCTGACGCGTGTCGGCCCAACTATCGGGCACTTTAAATGCATAGCGTAGAATATTTTGCGCCCGCTTGTATGCCTCTTCAGAAATTTGGACGTATTCACCTTCATGCTCGATCCGACTCTTTGCAATGTAGATGCTACGTTTAATTATCTCGTTAAAGCCACCACTTTTGTCACTCATGCTACCGTGCTCATCCACCCTAAAACATCTTTATGCAGAAAGGAGCGCGTCAACCCGTGGATGCTATAGCGCCGTTCGTTGATGCCACCGCGCGCGTCGACTAAGTTCAGACGAACCAAGTGATTTAGACCGTTGCGGACATCGCCAATGGATAGATCACTTACTGTGGCGAAAAAATCAATATCGTCACCATCTGGATTGCCCACTAACATTGTCGTTAAGACTTTTCTGCTTTGGTCGTCGAGATTTTCCCACGCACGCCGATAGATATATGTATAGAGGTTTTGGGCTTCGCCAGAATGGGCACTAGTTATATCGTCTAGAATTTGGTTTAGAGGATGAACATAATTCTGACCAATGACCAAGCGTAGGGCCAGTGGATTGCCACCGACCGCTTCAAAAATCGGTCGAATTGTCTCATCTGGAGATTTGGCTAACTCCGATAAATTGCTCAATTTGGCTTCTTGGCGAATTAGCGCCAATGCGTCCTCCTCGCTTAACTCTGGAATGACAAAATTATAGACATTGATGCGACCGTGCGGGTTGACGCGCGAAGTGAGAATAAAGCGTGATGGATTGCTCAGCTTCTGAAGCGTTGGTAACAACGTTTCCACATCGACCAAAGTCTCCAAATTATCTATCACAATGAGATGTGGGAGATCTTTTAAACGGGCTTGCAACATGCGCAACTGCTGCTCGGTCGGTAATTCTGCAGCTGCATATTTAGGCATCAACTGTTCAAGGAGCCTCTCAACAAGGGCAACGGAAGTTAATGCTGGCTCTGAAATTTCGTCTATTTGCCCATCAAGATTCAAATGCTGTTGACGAGCACTGACCCAACCAATTTCGCTAAACACTCCTTGTTCTATAACTTTCGACAATAGATGATGCGCAAGAGACGTCTTGCCGATGCCGCCCATACCCACGAGAGAGATGAACCAGGGTGGTTCGGATGTTGTTGCTTGCTCAAGCAGCTGTTCCGCGATCTCCTCAACGCCGATCAAGTTTTCGTATGTGGCTGCTTCTAGACGCTGGAATAGAGCTGTTTTGTGTTCTGCCGATGCGTGCTGCTCCTGTTGTTCGAGCACTGCGGCTAAACGCATTAAGGCTTCACGTTGTACAGGATAGAACGTGCTTTCAGCCATATTGTGTTGATGGGCCAATTTTAGGACCGCAACGCCATCCATAAAGCGAGACTCTAATAAAGCTGCATCGCGCTCGTATGATTCAGCTAGCTTGTCAATCGCATCTTTTAAGATGCGATTCGTCGCCTGCCGCGGCGTTAATTGCTCCGCCAGCTTCAGCTGGCGGCATAGATACAGATTCGACAACGTCGTGGCATCCTGATCTGTTTTGTGCCAATCCCTTAACGCCAGTCGTATCCGTTCGGCTAGATTTTTAAGTTCTTGTTGAGATAGCATGAGCGGTTCCTCATTGATGGGTGCGAGAAGAAACATTGGGAGGACGAAATTGTAAGTCGACAGAATCTCCTATCGTCGAGCTATTTGCTATTTCACTTGTTTTAACTCATAAAAAATATGACTAGTGGATAAGGTCTAAAGTAGTATAGTATATACTAGAAATCGATGCTCTCTAGAGGTTCTCTATAGCTTTTTAATAGAGTCGATTCTGAACAATAAGTAGAGTTTTCTAACAGGTATTACGTAGATAAGGTATACCTTCTTTCTGATACACTATGACCGTTCAAAGATACCCAAGGACATGAGTGTGACCCAAATCGATGTAACTGGCGTTGCTCTAATAAAAGAGTGTATCTGCCACACACTTCATGGTTAGCACTTAGAAATCATTGATGGGAGAGAGCAAATGAGACGACAGTTGAATAGCATTCCGACAATGCTTTATATCAAGCAGTACCATAGATTAACGAGTGCTGTGTACATCAAAGTGGATGGAGACAATGATAAAATCAGACCCTGCACTTGTTAGAAGAGGCGATCTTGTATTCGTCTTATTAGGAGAACAGTTTGAAGAAGCCACAGCCGCAATTTTGACAACGACGCTGCGACAGGTTGGTCTATGTGTCAAATTGATTGGGCTAGCAGGTCAGAAGCCAAGCGGTAAAAACGGGTTAGCCTTCTACCCAGATCTAACCCTGCGCGAGGCATTAAAAATGGCCAATAATGCGGCTTGCGTTATTCTACCATGCAGTGCATCAGCATTAAAGCTTGTCGAGGGAGATCCGAGAATCGCAGATTTTTTCCAGAAGTCATGTGCTGCCGGTGCCCAATTTATCGTTTCGAATATAGATTTAATTGAGAAGACAGGCTTGAAAAATTTGTCTATCTCCGATGAGCAGATAGTCACATATGGTGCTCAATCTGACTTGCTGAGCTTTGCAGGCAAAATAGCAGCAGATTTATCGAACGCATGTGGGATGCGCTAATGGGCAAAAAGACCCTACAAAATTGTTGAAATAATAATTTTGTAGGGTCTTTTTGCCTTGTTTCTTACAACAAAATCTCTACAGTCGCTCACGCATCCATTCGAGCGCCCGCGGCCACGCATCGTCGGCAGCGGCCTCATTGTAACTTTCGCGCGTATCATTGAAGAAGGCATGAGGCGCGCCTTCGTAAATCATCATTTCGTTTTCAATGCCAGCTTCGGTCAGCGCCTCGCCCATTGCGGTGACGCCTTCTACTGGTATGCCACCATCCTCTGCACCATATAGCCCCAAAACGGGCGCTGTAATGTTGGGCGCATCTTGTGGCTCGATAGGCGTACCGTACCACGGGATCGCAACAGCCAGTCGATCATCCACCAGCGCGGTTTGCAGCGTCAAGCGTCCACCCATACAGAAACCGGTAATTGCGACTTCCTCGCCCGAAGTAAAGGGTTGATCGAGCAGATGCGTAATCCCCTGTTGGATCTCTTTGACCGCTTCGGCCATGTCTAGTTCCATCACCAGCTTACGCGCTTCATCGGGCTCGGATGCGACAACGCCTTTGTAGAGATCGGGTGCGAGCGCCACGAACCCTTCTTGCGCAAAACGATTGGCTAGATCCATGATGTGATCATTCAAGCCCCACCACTCCTGGATCACAATTACGGCGGGTGCGGGCTCATCACCCTCTGGGCGGGCCATGTACCCCATCAGCACCTCACCATCGGTATCCACATATTCGACCATCCCCGTCGTCAAGCCATCCGCACCCATCATTGCCGTGCCCGAACCTTCACCCTCCCCGCCAGATTCTTCTTTAACTACTTCGGGCGGAGTTGCTTCTAGCGGAACACAAGCAGCTAGCAACATGTTCGCCGCAGCGACGCTTCCAAAAATAGCGGTGGATTTTTTGAGAAAATCTCGACGGCTGACTTCGCCAACTTGAAAAGAACGGACTAGCTTCATTGCGTCTATACGGTCAATTTTGTTGCTCATTGTGGGGCTCCTTGAATTTTTGAGGTGATAAATAATATGCGATTTTATGTAGCAATAACAGCTTATATGAAATATAAAATAATCTGTACTACATCTAACGATTGCATGGCGTAAAAAGCGAGCGCAATCGTCCCTACTCCTGAACCTCTACCTTCACACGGAAGAACTTGGGCAACTCCTCCATCAACTTATCGTTGATCGTGCAATTGTCGTTCGGGAAGGCCAAATTTTGTAGACCACCATTGCCTTCAAGCCGAATGCGGAATTGATCACGGCCACGCGGGCTAGAAACCGCATCGCGAATCTCGCGTAAACGGAACTTGTCACGATCCAGATCGCCTGACCTAGGGAAAATGATCTGCAACGTGCGCGTAGATCTCTTGGATTTGCCATTGCTCTCTTCAACAGAATTGTCGCCATTTGCTGTATGATCATTCGCTATATGATCATCAGACCTAGTGCTTTTTGTGCCGTGACCATTTGTAGCATGTTCATGCACCCCATTGCCATTCAGCTGCGGCGCTAGTTTCACTGGTTCTGCTGAGGAGTCAACTGCTTCTGTTTCTGATGCACCCAGTACATCCCAACCAATCGCAACCGTAGCAATCTGATCGTCCGAATCTGCATCAGCCACATCTCCCATAACCAATCCCTCAGCCTCAGCCTTCTCCTCTGTTTTTTCTTCTTCCTCAACCTGCGGATTCAACGGATTCACCTCGCCCTCAACATAATCCGTCACCGTGCCGTGAAATCCTTCAAAACCATCATCATCGCTACTATAATCAATTGCCGGACGTGGCGCAGGCGTGGACTCATCCTCTTCGGCGATTGGCTCAGCTTCAATTATTGGTTTAGCTTCGACAGGAGCAGAGATATCTTTTACATCTTCCCGATCAAGTTCATCAGTACCGTTTATATCCGCTACGCCTTCAGACTTAGCCTTGTTATCTCTATCACTTTCACCAACACGACCACCACCAACCACCCCCTCAGCCTCCTTCGCCTCAACCTCTGTTTCTGCCCACGGCGGCGGCATCAGATCAAACCCATCACCCATTACCGCATTTAGATCATCCTCCGAAGCGGTGACATAAGCGGGCGGTTCTTCGGCCAGCGTCTTGCCCCCCACATCTATAACGGGATCCACAGTCGCATCGTCTGCGCTATTTTCATCTGTCGCAGGATCTTGGGCTGCAATCTCGGGCGTAACGGCTTCTACCGCGGCGGGTTCTTCTGTCAGCACTTGTCCATTGATCGTGGGTGCTTCGAGCAGCGGCTTTTGGAATTCCGACACCTGCGTATTGACCATCTTGGCCTGTTCCACATAATTTTGGATAGAATCCGCCAACAGGCTCGTCTGCCCTTCACGCGTCTGCGCCTTTCCCTTGATTACCACCACCGTGTCCACAACCAACTTTTCGCGCTCTTCCGCGTAAGTCCGTGGGAAGACCACTACATCACACTGACCTTTTAAATCCTCCAGCGTCATGAAGGCCATCAGATCACCCTTCTTTGTCGTAATCTGGCGGATGCCGCTAATCATGCCCGCCATAATCACATTTTTATCGTGGTGCGCCTCGCCCAACTCGTTGCAGCTACAGGTGACCACATTCGCCAAATCCACGCTAACATGCTGCATGGGATGGCTCATGGCATAAACGCCAAGCAGCTCCTTTTCCCACTGTAACTTTTCGCGGCCCGACGCTTCATCAATATTAGGCAACTGGATCGGCGTTGCTTCGACACCAGGCTGATCGCCCATTAAATCAAACATCGAAAGTTGACCGCTGTCGCGCGCCGCATGGATGCTGCCCGACTGCGCAACCATCTGCTCCACCCTATCTAAAAGCTGGCTGCGTAGACCAAAGCGATCAAACGAACCGACCTTAATTAAACATTCTAGCGAGCGCTTGTTGACTTTGCGCAGATCCACCCGGTCACAGAAATCTTCCAGCGTGTTGAATGGACCACCCTCGTCGCGAGCCGCTAAAATCACCGACACTGGCCCCACGCCCACATTTTTGACCGCGGCCATGCCAAAGCGGATCGCGCTGCCTTCGGGCACAGGGAATTTGTAGGCCAACATCGCATCAGGCTGAACAGAGACCTCGCTCCCCTCGTCTGGATCTTGAATCTCGAAATCGAGACGGCTAAAGTTTACATCGGGCGGCAGCACTTCGATGCCCATGCGCCGACATTCGTTAATAAAGTTGACAACTTTCTCGGTCTTGTCGCGCTCGATTAGCAGCAGCGCGGCCATATATTCGACCGGGAAGTGGGCCTTCAAAAACGCGGTCTGCACACAAATGACCGCATAGTCAGCCGCATGTGCCTTGTTAAAACCATAGCGAGCAAAGAACTCAATATCGCCATAAATCGCAACCGCATTCTTTTTAGGAATGCCATTCTTCTCACAGCCGTCGATAAAGATCTGCTTGTGCTTTTCAATCTCCGACAGCTTCTTTTTCGAGATGGCGCGACGCACCAGATCCGCCTCGCCCGGCGTGTAGCCAGCCAAGTCGGTCAGCGCACGAATAATCTGCTCTTGGTAGATGATAATGCCCAACGTTTCGGACAGGATCGGCTCTAGCGCAGGATCCTTATATTCCACCTCTTCCTCACCGTGCAGACGCCGAATATAGTTGGGAATGTACTCCAGCGGTCCTGGACGATAGAGCGAGATTGTCGCAATAATGTGTTCGAAAATGGAGGGCCGCATCTCCGTCAAGACGCGGCGCATGCCTGCGCTCTCCACCTGAAAAACGCCACTTACCTCGCCACTTGATAACAGCTTAAAGGCTTCGACAGTTTCGTCACCTTCAAAAGGGATATTACCTAGATTGTACTCAACATTATGTCGCTCTTTTATCAAACGACCGGCCTCGCGCATGACCGAAAGCGTGGACAGCCCCAAAAAATCGACCTTGAGCAGGCCAATCGATTCGAGAATCGGGAACTCGAATTGCGCAATTGCACCCGTAATGCTGCCCTTTGACGCCCGCATGACTGGCGCATAATGGGTAATTTCGCGGTCGGCCACAATCACCGCGGCCGCATGGATCCCCGAGTGGCGCGCTACCCCTTCGAGCTTCATCGACATGTCCAGCAGGTCGCGCACCCAACTCTCTTTTTGATAGACTTCGACCAATTCGGGGTTGAAAAATTCGTGGCCATCGGTCAGTACATCGTTGATAGTCACTGGCTTGCCCGGGATGGCGGGGATCATCTTGGCGACACGGTCCACATCAGGCAGTGAAATTTCTTGCGCACGGCCTACATCTCGAATGGCGGCGCGCGCTTTCATGCGCCCAAAGGTGACAATTTGCGCAACTTGATCGGAGCCGTATTTGTCGATTGTATAGCGGATCAGCTCCTCGCGCTGATCGTCTGGGAAATCGAGATCAAAATCTGGCATGCTCACACGCGCCGGGTTTAAAAAGCGCTCGAAGATAAGGTCATTCTTTAGGGGGTCCAGCCCTGTGACGCCGATACAATAGGCCACCACCGACCCTGCGCCCGAGCCGCGCACGTTCCACCAAATGTTGCGGCTGCGCGAAAAGTTACATATGTCGGCTACAATCAAGAAGTAGACGTCAAAGCCCATCTCGTTAATGACGCGCAGCTCGCGTTCTTTGCGCTCTTGCACCACATCATCGTTCGCCCGATCGCCATACAAGCGCGCCAACCCTTCTTCGGTCAGATGGCGCAGATAGGTCGCATAGGTAAAGCCTTCTGGAATGGACAAGTCGGGCAGATGGTAGTCGCGATCTTCGAGATCGACGTTGCACATCTCCATAATCTTGACCGAGTTGTCGAACGCGCTCGCGGGCAGATCCATCAGCGGGCGAAAGGTCTCTTCCATCTGCTTGCGACTCTTTAGAAAGTAGCTCTGATCCGAAAGCCGCATCCGCTTTTCGGCGGCAAAGCTTGCACCCGTCTGCACACAAAGCAGCATATCGTGGGGCGTGCTGTCGCCCTCTTTTACATAATGCACATCGTTAGTCGCCAACAATTGTAGGCCAAATTTGTCGGCCCACGGCACCAATGTTTTGTTCACCTCAACCAGTTCGGGAATGCTGTGCTCTTGTACTTCGATATAAAAGTTATCTTTGCCAAAGACATCCACATACCAGCCCAATTGCTTGTACGCCTCTTTTTCCCGCCCTTGCATAATCAAGTTCGGCACCTCGGCCCCCAAGCAGCCCGACGAACAGATGATGCCCTCGGCGTGCGCGGCCAAAAAGTCATGATCGATGCGCGGCTTGTAATAGTAGCCATTCATCTGGCTCTTTGACGCCACCTTGAGCAGATTGCGGTAGCCTGTCATATTTTGGGCCAGCAGCAGTAGATGGTAATTCTCGCGATCAAATTGTGCATCGCGGCCACCCATTGGTCGCCCCCACACAGTCTGGTACGACTCCAGCCCGATGATGGGCTTGACCTCTTGCGCTTTGCAGGCGCGAAAGAACTCAATTGCGCCGTGCATGGTGCCATGATCGGTTAGCGCGAGCGCGGGTTGACCCAGTCGCTTGGCTTCGGCAACCAACTGTTTTACGCGACCAAGGCCGTCGAGCAACGAATATTCGGAGTGGGTATGCAGGTGGACAAAATCATCAGACATGGTTGTTTTGTTTGGGTGGGTTATGAGCGAAACGGTGCATTTCGCATATTGAACTGATGTTCTAGCTGAGGAGACTATTATAGCAAAAATCTACCGATTTTACCAGCAGATTGCGCTCAATTTTGACTGGGGATAACCCTGTGGATAAGTCGCATAAAACTGTGGAAAATTGGTGGTTTTAACTGAGTGTGAGGAAGACAAACGGAACTAAGCAACATTTTAACCAGAAACGTAAATCTTAGTTATAGCAGATTATGGACCCACACTACATCTTCGCAGTAATAAACATATCTCGTTGCATTCAAGGCAACATACTTATTTACTTGCTGAACAAAGCTCTCTTCAACAGGCATGTAGTCAATGTCTTTATTATGGTTACGTGTAGCCAAAAGTGCAACACTTTTAGAGATTGGAAAAATAATTTCAGCTTCACTATCTAATAAACCGCGGCGTTCTGTGAACAAAAATGGATTGTCACAAGTTAAAAAATATGGAGAATTCTCTCTTGATAATAAGAGCCAATTCATATCATTTAATATTTCGAAGATGTCTTCATGGAGGATAGGGTGTTTAAGCCCATCCGGCAAATTTGGCGATGCTGCGGAAAGTTCCCTCTCGATTGTTTGAAGAATTCTATTCTGGGAATCCTGCGAAATATTGCTTTTTTTGATTTCAATTTCAGTTCGCGCTTTAAGTTCTTCCAAGAATTGAGGAATTTTCTCTTTTATGCGTTCTCTATAGCGTGGGACTCGACTGAGCATATACGCCATATATTTAGCGAGTACAGACTTTTCCTGTTTATTGATCGGCTGAATATTTCTTACTTTATCAATTATCGGATTTGCGGGGCCCTCAACACTATTTGCTAAGAATGTTTCGACACTGTCTGTATCGATTTCTCCATGTATATCTTTTGATGCATAAAAATAATTCTCATGACCAATATTAAGTGTACTTGCACAAAATGCCTTTTTGGAACGCCGATCAAAAGCCCATACTTTTGAAGAATCACCAGATGTTGAAAAACCTTTTAGGTAATATTGAGGTATATAATGGTGTTTTTTACTGTTGTTTTTCCTATTCATATTGTTATTACCGAACCCCATCATTGATGATAGCCACTATGAACAGCGATCAAATAACTCAGCCATTTCCACATGGCCTAAATGTCTTGTTGAGCGAGTGACGGACAGGATGTCCGTAGTTCGATATCATAGACTCATTTGATCGTGGTCCCTATGAACTAAATTGACTTTGTTCTTAATATTTCTCCTACACCTAGCTACAATCTCATCCTCTCTAGAATAAATTTATGCAGCGCGACCGCGGCACCATCATCATCAATGCTTGGCGCGATCCAATCAGCCACGGCGCGAACCGGCTCGCCTGCATTGCCCATTGCTACGGCTGTCCCTACCGCTTCGAGCATTGGGATATCGTTGTTACTGTCACCAATGGCTAAAAC